>Ga0207868_1000412_pt1 | contig 47502 bp, 31 predicted proteins | sample Passage237B_FD_187370 | JGI IMG/M metagenome (GOLD analysis project Ga0207868, IMG submission 187370) | Cellulose adapted compost microbial communities from Newby Island Compost Facility, Milpitas, CA, USA - Passage2 37B (SPAdes) (version 3) ... | reverse complement strand
GTTTGGCGAAGCGGCGGTGCCGGCGCTTCGTTGATGCGGCTGAATTGTGAGCAACTGCGGCCCGCGATTCTCGCAACCGGTCAGCTCACGGAAGCCGAGTTCGAGGCGGATTTGCGACGACTCGATGATCCGACATTTGATTTCGCTTCGCCGATTCTGTGGGCGGCGTGGGGGCGCAAGCCGAACCGGAGATTTGGGACTCCGTAATCTCATGAAACGGGTCTTATCGAGTCGCGACGTTTGGGCGGGGGTTCCACTGGTCGCGATCGGGGCGCTCGGATTCTATTTTTCTGGATCGGGGAGTTCGTCCGTCGATCCGGCGGGAAATCTGTTTCCGCGCGTGATCGGCATCGGCCTCATCGTGGTGGGAATGGTGATCACGGGCCGCGGATTGTTGGCTCGTGGTGGATCTCTTGCCGCGTTTCCGATTCGATCATGCGCGGCGATCACGGGTGGCGTGTTGGCGTTCGCGTTTTTGATTGAGCGCGCCGGGCTCGGGCTGGCGGTGATCGCGGCCGTGCTGATTTCGACGCTCGGGTTTCGCGGATCGCGTTTTGGAGCGGGGCTTATTTTTGGCGTCGGTCTGGCGGCCGCGACTTACGTGCTGTTTGTCGGTCTCCTTGGTCAGCCGATCAAACTCTTGCCGGGGTTTTGACATGGGCGCATGGCATGAACTCGCGCTCGGTTTTCAGACGGCCTTGCAGCCGGAGAGCCTGCTTTTCTGTTTTGTCGGCGTTCTGATCGGCACCTTGATCGGCGTGTTGCCCGGCATCGGGCCGGCGTCGTCGATCGCTTTGCTCCTGCCGTTTACCTTCTCTCTCTCGCCCACGTCGGCGCTCATCATGCTCGCGGGGATTTACTATGGATCCCAATACGGCGGGTCGACCACGGCGATCCTCGTGAACCTGCCCGGTGAAGCCAGCGCGGCGGTGACGGGGATCGATGGACATGCGATGGCTCGGCAGGGGCGTGCGGCGCTGGCGTTGGCGCTGGCTGCGATTGCGTCGTTTATCGCCGGCACGATCGGCACGCTGCTGATCGCGACGTTGTCAGGGCCGCTCGCGCGTGTGGCGGCGAACTTCCAGGCGGCGGATTATGTGGGTTTGATGATCTGCGGGTTGATTGCCGCCGTCGTGCTGGCGCAAGGATCGCTCTTGAAGGCGATCGCGATGGTTTTGGCGGGACTTTTTCTCGGGACGATCGGCACGAATGTGGTGACGGCCGGAACGCGATTCACGATGGGTATTCCCGAGTTGATCGACGGCATCGGTTTTGTCCCGCTCGCGATCGGGCTGCTCGGGCTGAGTGAGATCATCGATACGCTCGCGTCGCCGCAGGATCGCTCGCTGGTGGCGAACCGAGGCCGCGCGCGTTTGAGGCGTGGGGAGGCGCGACGGACGCTGATGGCGATTTTTCGAGGCACCGCCTTGGGGTCGGCGTTTGGAGCGCTGCCGGGCGGGGGACCGGTGATCTCGTCCTTCGCGGCTTATGCGGTGGAGAAGAAGCTTTCGCGTGCGACGCCACAAGTGGGCTCGGGAGCCGTGGAGGGAGTGGCCGGACCGGAGGCGGCGAACAATGCGGCCGCGCAGACATCGTTTATTCCGCTGCTCACGCTCGGGCTGCCCGCCAATCCCGTCATGGCGATGTTTATTGGAGCATTGATCATTCACGGGATTCAGCCCGGGCCTGACATCATCGTGAAACAGCCCGGGCTTTTCTGGGGGCTTGTCGCGAGCATGTGGATCGGCAACGCGATGCTGCTCGTTTTGAATCTTCCGCTTGTGGGTCTGTGGGCGAAGTTGTTGCAGGTGCCGCAACGCTTCCTCTTTCCGGGAACGGTGGTGCTTTCCTGCGTCGGCGTGTATTCGCTTAATCACAACTCGGTCGAGTTGCTGGTGATGGCGGCGTTTGGCGTGGTGGGTTTTCTCCTGCGCAGATTGGCGTTTGACCCGACTCCGCTCCTGCTCGGTTTCGTGCTGAGCGGACCGATGGAGGAGAACATTCATCGCGCGCTCGCCTTTGCCGGAGGCGATCAGACGACCTTTTTTCGCCATCCGATCGGTGCGAGTCTTTTGGTGATTTCCGGCGTCCTGCTGGCGATCGCTTCGCTGCCGTATCTGAAGCGGATTCGAAGCAGGCAGCAGTAATTTCGCGGGGGGAAGAGAAGTGCAGGCAAGAACGACCGAAGAGGCGATGTCACCTCTTCGGCCCCTGCAACAGGTTCGACTTAATCGTGGCGCCGACTAGAAACGATACGTCAGCGCGGCGCGGTAGCTGCGGCCGACGATGGGGCGGGCGAGGTAGTAGCGGGCGCCGGCGTCGCCGCTTTGGAATTGGCCGGCGCGGGGGTTGCCTTCGGTGAGGCCGATGGAGTTGTCGATGTTGGCGATGTTGGCGTGGAGGGTGAAGCGGCTGTTGATCTCGAAGCGGAGCGCGGCGTTGAAAACGTAGTAGCTCGGCAGCTCGACGCTGTTGGCGGCGTCGGCGAAGCGGTCGCTGTAGTATTCGATGGGAAACTGGAGGTGGAGGCGCGAGCCGAGGAGGTTGAAGCCGGGCACGACGCGGAAGCTGATTTCCGGAACGCGGAGGAGTTGGTTGCCGGTGAAGTCGAACGGGACGGGCTCGCCGTTGACGTTTTGCGTGATGCGGAAGTCGCCGAACTCGGGCTTTTGGAAGGTCGCGGAGGCGGAGAGCTCGAACCACGGTGCGGGGCGGAAGGCGGCTTCGAGTTCGATGCCGTCGGTTTCCGTTTTGATGAAGACGGTGCGCTGCGTGAAGCCGCCGGTGTTGGGATCGAACACGGTGTCGGTGAACGAGAAGTTGTCGAACGTGGTGCGGAACGCCGTGACGAAAACGCTGAACGGCTGGCTCACGTATTTGTAGCCGACTTCGTAGAGATCCGTTTTCTGGGTGACCGGCGTGGCGTTGGGATTCGTGATGAAACTCCCGACGCTCGGGAGACGGAACGTCGGGGTGTAACGCGCGAAGAGGCCGTTGTTCGACGTGAACTGCCAATCGGCGCCGAGGGTCCAACTTGCGCGACTGAAGCGGCGATCGTAAGGATCGAAGACGCCGGTGCCGGCGAGGACGTTGGCGGTTGAAGGCGTGCCGAGATCGACGCCGGCAAAACGCTCGGTGCGGCCGTCGGTTTTGATCTGTTCCCAACGGACGCCGGCGTCGATGCGGAGCTTGGGAGTGACCTGCCATTCGTCGGAAAGGTAGAAGGCGGTGGTGAGCGAGTCGCCGAGGCCGTTGGCGAAGTTGGAGCCGTGGCGGAAGATGCCGTTGTTGGTGACGGTGCCGACGACCGCGCCGGTGTCGTCGACGGCGACGAGATCCAGGAGGCGGGCGTTGTCGCGGACGTCGGTGAAAAGCGTGGCGCGGAGGTCGCGGAACGTTTCGTCAAGCGCGGCGAGATAGAAGCCGATGGCGATGTCGTGGGTCTGTTCGCCGAAGGAAAATTTCTTCATCACGCGCAGGTCGTTGAGGATTTCGTCGAGCTCCACGCCGATGCGGATGGCGGCGCCGTCGAGGACGAGGCCGTTGCCGTTTTGGTTCGTGGGGTTGAACCCCACGTTGGGGGAAGTCGCGTAGCGGAACTGAACGTCGGTCGCGGTCGGGAAGGCGGCGAGCGCGCCGGCGCGAAGTTGATCCAGCCGATCGACGCCGGGCGTGAGGGTATTGGGAAAGAAGTTTTCGCGCTTGGTGTCGGACGTGCGGTAGCGGAAGCGATTTTCGAGTTTCCAGTCGCCGGGCAGCGGGAGTTCGAGGTTGGCGGTGATTTGCGTGAGCTTCACGTGCGTGCCGCTTTCGACGTCGATGATTTGCGGACCGCCGGGAGTTTGCACGGTGACGCGGCGCGTTTCGGGTCCGACGACGGTGCCGAAGTTCGGATCGAAGCCGGGGACGCCGGCGGGATCGCCGTCGCTGTCGAACGTCAGCGGAATCGGCAGGTAGAAGATCACGTGGTCGTCGAAATGTTTGATGTTGGCGTCGAACCGGCCGCCGTTGGGCAGATCGCGACCGAGGGAAAGTCTCACTTGGAAACCGTCGTTGGCGCAGAAGCCGGGATCGCGGACGCCGTCGCTGATGCGCCAGAAGCCGCCGACACCGTAGCGCCAGGGGCCGGCGGGACCGCCGAACCAAGCGTCGACGCGGTGATGGTTGAAGTCGCCGATCTCGTATTTCACGACGCCTTCGGGAGTGTCGCCGCCGCGACGTGTAACAAAATTTACGATACCGCCGGGAGCGTTGGAGGCGAAGATGGAGGCGGGGCCGCCGCGCACGACCTCGAGACGCTGGATGGTTTCGTCGATGCGGAAGGATTGGTCGGCGTTGAGCCAGCCGAGACCGCCGTCGTGTTGGATGGGGAGGCCATCCTCTTGGAGGGAAACCGTGGAGAACCCATCGGCGGGAATGCCGCGCGCGCGGATGTTGTTACTCGCTTCGCCGCCGGACGCTTCGATCCAGAAGCCGGGAACGGCTTTCAAGGCCTCGGCGACGCCGATGGGAGCCTGCAAGCGAAGCTGCTCGGCGGAGACATCGGTGAGGGCGTAGCTGGTTTCGGCCTTCGTGCGGAATTCGGTTCCGGCACGGCCGGTGACGACGTAGTCCTCGAGGCGGACGATCTCTTCGGAGGCGGGGCGGGTGGGATCGCCGGGCTGCGGCGCTTCGGCGGCATGGGTGGTGGAGAGAATCGCCGCCAACAAAACGCCGCACCGGAGATATCGGGTGCGGCGGGAGGACGATTCAAGGCAATGGCGAATACTCGGGGGCGGGAGAGAACGGTGGGTCATAGTGTGTCAGGGTTTGCCGACCGACCTGTTCCGCTGGCGGGGAACGAGCCGAACGGTGGCCTATTGTTAGCCCGGATGCCGGGATTTGGGCATCGTCGTCCTTGCGTGAACGGAGCTGGAAAAACTCCCGATGAGGGCCGCGGGAAACGACCGGTGCCGGCGTTTCGATCACCGCAGTGCAGGGGGCGGGGGATCGCGGATGGCAGGTTGGCGAGACGAGTTTGTTTTCGCTTTCTGCGGTAATTGCAGGCGGGTTAAAACCGAGTTCGGTTCGCTGCGTCTTGCTAGCCGCCTGTTTTCCCCTTCCCCCACCATGAAATACGTCCTCGTTGCCGGCGCACTTTGTGCCTTGTTCACCGCCACGCTGTTTGGCGCTCAATCCGATCTGCTCGACAAAGACGGAAATCCCGCGGGGTTTCGCACGCTGGCGATCGGCGATCGCGCGCCGGATTTCACCCTGCCGGGAATCGATGGGCGGGACTGGTCGCTAAAGGATTTCAACCAATACGACGTGTTGATGGTGTTGTTTACGTCGAATCATTGCCCGACGTCGCACGGCATCGAGCAGCGGTTGAAAAAGCTGCGGGCGGACATGCGGGGGAAGAGCTTCGGGCTGGTGGCGATCAATCCGAATCATCCGGACGGGCTGCGTTTGGACGAACTCGGGTTTGGCGAGTTCAACGACTCGTTTGAAGAAATGAAGCCCTACGCGGAGCAGCAGGGGTGGGATTTTCCGTATTTGTATGATGGAGAAAAACAGTTGATCGCGCGGGCGTATGGCTGCCTGGCGACGCCGCATGTGTTTATTTTCGATAAGGAGCGCCGGCTGCGTTATGCGGGGCGTTTCGACGATTCGCGCTTTGCGGACGAGTCGACGGTGAAGTCGCCGGACGCGCGCAATGCGCTCGAGGATATTTTTGCCGGGCGTCCGGTGCGGACGGCGCTGACGAAGCCGCACGGTTGCTCGACCAAATGGCGGGAGAAGAAGGCGGGCAACGTGGCGGTGGAGGAGTCTTGGAAGAACCTGCCGGTGACCTTGGAGCGCATCGACGCGAAGGGCGTGGCGGAACTGCGCGCGAATGCGACGAACAAGTATCGATTGATCAATGTGTGGGCGACGTGGTGCGCGCCGTGCGTGGAAGAGTTTCCGGTGCTCGTGTCGCTCTCGCGTCAGTTCGACATGCGCGATTTCGAGTTGATCACGCTGACGGTGGATGACGTGAAGCAGGAGGCGAAAGCGAAGGCGTTTCTCGAGCGGATGCACGCGGGCCTGACGCGGAATGGAAAGCGCTTGTTGGAACGAGAAGGGAAGGGGCGCACGACGAATCACTATCTGGTGACCGAGGCCAGCAGCGACGCGCTGTTCGCGGCGCTCGACGATCAGGCGCCGGGACCGATTCCGCACACCGTGTTGGTGGCGCCGGGCGGCGAGATCGTGTGGCGGCACAACGGCGTGATCGATCGGGCGACGGCGGTGTCCGTGATCGCGGAAGCGATGACGCGGTATTATCAGCCGGAGTAGGAAGCGCGAGGCTCGCTCGAAATCAACCGCCGGGACGAACGCGTAGGGGTTTCGTCGGGAGGACGAAACGCCTACGCGTTCCGCTATTTTCGGGGAACGGTATTACGTTTCCGGGGCCAGCGCTCTTCGACGCCGGTGACGGCGCCGGTGTCGTCGAGCAGGAACTCCAGGGTCATCTTGCCGTTTTCGGAAACGAAGAGGCGTTCGCCGGCAGGATAGAACGGACGCGGATCCTGGTCGCGATATTGCCAGGTGAACGTGCGGCCATCGCGTGCGAAACGGTGGGTGGTTTCGGACTTCTCGGCGTAGTCGCCGACGAACGGAGCGAAAGATTCCGGATCAAACGCCTCGAGGCGGCGCGGGCTTACGAACGGGTCTTTCGCATACTCGAGGTTGGCGAGCTTTTGGGCTTCGATCGCGGCGACGGCGCGATCGTGTGCGCTGGACTCGTTGAATTTGAAGTCCGGCATCAACACCTGCGCGTAAGCGCGGGAGAGCTCGGCGATATCGTCGTCGCCGTAGGAACTGCGGGCGCGAAAGACGGTGAAGAAGAGCATGCCCTTGCGCAGGCTTTCGACGCCTTTGCGAATGGCGGGAGCGAAGACGACCATGGCGCTGCGCACCGCGGCGCGCTTCATGGGACCCATCTTTTCCTTTTTCATGATCACGGGAACGACCGCTTCCATCACATCGCGGAAGGCGTTGCGCGGAGGAAGGTAGAACACCCAGTCGAAACGTGAGAGCTGGTCGTTCTCGAGCTCGGCGGGCGTGAGGGAGCGCAGTTTCGCGTCGAGGCGGCGGGGCTCGAAACCTTCGGCCCATGCGATCTGATAGAGTTTCGAGCCGATGCCCTCGAGCGGGAGCGGGAGGGCGTTGAGGAAGGTTTCGATGGGTAGTCCATCTTTTGCGGCTTCCTCGAAGTTCAAGCGGCGCTCCCACGCGCGCATCGCTTCGACGAGCTGGGTGGCACGAGCGGCGACGTCAGGATCGAGCTGATGGGTTTCGGCGAGCGCGACAAATTGTCGGAAGACGACGATCGGGTGCGGTTCGCCTTCTTCGCCGATGATGACGAGGCCCTTCCCGGGGGAGTTATCGAGGGTGGCGTAAACCACTTCGATGACATCGTCGGCGAATTTTTCGGCGTAGCGGCGATCGGCTTTGGTGCGCGCGAGAATGGAGATGGAGAGCGGCTCGCCGTTGATCACCAAGGGCTCGAGCACGACGAGATTGAGGAAGTCGTCGCGAGGAGCGTCGGCGGGCGCCGGGGTTTGGGCGAGCGCGGTGGCGGAGAAAACGAGAGCGAGAAGGGCGAGCAACCTCGGGCTCAGGCGGGAGCGGATCAACGTGAACGGGAGGCGCGTGAACATGCCGGATGGAGTGAGGCGGTGGAGCGGCGAGGGCGAGGGTGTTACACGCGGGAGGGGCCGGTTGTTTCAACGATTGTGGTGTTGAAGACGCGCGGATTGAAAAAGGCCGCCGACGAAAATTCGCGCGGCGGCCGATGAAGCCGGAACGTTTCAGACGTTGCCGGCGTGGGGCTTGGTCACTTGAGCTGAGCGAGAGTGGCGGGGAGCGTGAGATCGCGGGAAGGGGTGATGGTGTGGCGGACGAAACCTTCGGGGCTTGCGCCGATGATACGCAGTTTTCCGTCTTCGCCCATGGTCACGTAACCGACGAAGCGCGGAAGCGACGCCGCGGGGGCCTGCTGGTAATTGAAGGCGGCGACCCGCTGGCCGTTGGCGTAGAGGATCTGCTCGGAGCCGCGTCCGCTCGCGGCGCGTTCGAGATTGAACCAGAACAGGTGTTTGCCATCGGGCGTGAAGAAGGGATTCGAGCGCTGGCCGTTTTCGAAGGACCAGATCGATTTTCCGTCGACGCGCACGTGGTAGTTTTTGCCCTCCTTGGTGACGTAGGAAACGAGTTTGCTGTCAGGAGAGAAGAGCGCGGAGCGGCCGTCGGATTGAGTGAAGGCGTTGCCGGCCCACGGGGCGGCTTGTTGATCCGGCGACGTGGCCGGTTGTCCGTCGATGAAGTGAGCGGAGTTCTTGTTGCTGCCGATGGCGAAGGCGCTGCGTTTGCCATCGGGACTGAACGTCAGACTTTCGCGGACGACGGCGGGAGTGGTGTTGGCGTTGCCGATGCGCCACTCGGGATTGGAGTAGATTTTCGAGTCGATGACGGCGACGGAAGCGTTGGAGGTTTGGGTCGCGACGTAGCCGAAGCGATTGCCCTTGGGAGCGAGGACGAAGCTTTCGACGAACTTGTAGCCGTCGGACTCCTTGCCGTTGACGAGCGGGAAATGCAGGGAGCCTTGGATGGCGATCGACAGACACACGGACGAATCGGCGGTGAAAGTCGCGTAGATGCGGTCGGTTGGATTCGGGCCGACGTTCTTAAAGCCCGAGTAGTTGGGCCCGCGCTTTCCATCGAGCCACTGCCACATCGAGACTTCGGACCGGCCGTGGATGACGAGGCGTTTGCCGTCGGGGCTAAAAAGAAGGTTTTGGGCGCCGGCCGTTTCGGGGAGGATTTTTCCGTCGAGCCAAACGCCTTCGGACGTGAGGCCGGCGACGCGGCCGGTCGAGGAGACGACGGCTTTGTGGACGCGAGGTTCGAGCGGCTTGCCGTCGAGAAGGACACCGTCTTTGGAGACAGAGAGGAGTTTGCCGTTGGGCAGGAAGCTTTGAGGCTGGGCGGAATAGCCGGCGTATTTGCCGTTGAGGATGAGTTCACTGTGTCCGGGCAGGACCGCCCAGCGGGAGTCGTCATCGCTGAACACGAGGGGCGCGAAGCTGTTGGCGGCGAGGCGAAGCGGAACGGGCTTGCCGTCGAGGAAGAGGCAGTGGCCGGGGCGTTCGCCACGGAGTTCGTGTCGGGCGACGAACCAGTGGTGTTTTCCCAGCGGGGAGAACTGGATTGTCAGAGGAGTGGCGGAGATCGCGCCGATTTCGTAGCGCCCGCGGTGGACTTCCTTGCCGTCGACGACGACGACGAAGTCGTCGCCCGCGAGGCCGATGTAGGCGTGGCGTTTGCCGTCGGCGCTGAAGAGGACGGGATGGTCGAGCTTGTCCGACCCTTGGAGGGCGGGGAACTGGTAGCGGCCGAGCATGGGCAAGCCCTGCAAATTGAGGAAGCGGTCGAACGCGGGGCCGGTGACGCCGTCGACCGAGATCGCGTAGCGGCTCCCTTGGCGAATGACGGCGGAGAAACGGCCGCTGGGATCGACATGCACCGAGACGGCATCGACCGGTGCGAGGATTTCGGTGTCGACCTGGGGTTTGGCGTGGGCGCTGGCGGTGAAGGTGGAGCTGATCGCGAGCGCAGCGGCAAGGATGCGCGGGCGAATTTGCCGGAGGGTGGGTTTGAACATGAGGATCTTCGCGGTTGGTTTTCGTCGAGCGCTCGGCGAGGCGTCTCTCCTCGAGACGCGGAGCGCAGAGGATTGCGGCCTGCAGGTTCTCCACAGGGACGCTGCGTAGTCTGTGCGGCTGCGCGTGAAGAGACGACAACGACCGTCATCACGAAGCCTGGGGGCTGCTATCGGGGAAAACTTGTAGCGGATCGAAAATCGCAGGACGTTTTGCGCACCAAACGAAAGAGCCCGGCATGATGCCGGGCTCTTGGAGCGCCGAGATTCGAACTAGAGACTTACCGGTATTTCTTGCTAGCGTTGATGGCAGATGACTAGGGCGTCGGAACGCGCGTTGTTTAAGCCGAGTCGTTTTGAGCCCATGCTCTGACTCTACTGGCAACGAGGGCAATTGTGTCGCGCAGACGGGGGCTTAAGGCTTCCACTCGAGAAGTGCGGTCTCGCCGGGAAACGCTGCGCCGTCCTTGTGACGCCATTCAACGCGAACGGATAATGGAACGAGTAGGTATTGGGCTAGCCGAAGTGAATAGTCCCAAGCCTTGTTGGCGTCCACGCCCTGAATAGAGATACCAATCTCGGGCACGAAGTGAAATCCTGCATCTCCGGAGTGATCACCCTCCCGGATTTGTGCATGGGTCGCCGAACGTAGTGCCTCGAAACTGCCAGCCTTTGCATGAGCCTGAATGTGGGCGATGCGGACCAGATCGTTCCATTTCCTAAACAATTTGGAACCGAAAGTGCCGAAACAGCGAGTGTGCAGCAGGCTGGGCGGCGAGAAGGGGTTAAAGGTGCGGCCGGCTTGAATAGCCGTCCGGGATGTGGCCGCTCTTGGTGTTGGGACCGCGCAGGTTTTGGTCTTTTCGAAGTGTTCAGCCCATCGTTCCAAAACGGACACAGGTGTGAGGTCTACGAAGGGGATCGCGTGTTTCTTAATCCGTTCGAACAGGGCGTCAGGAATCTCGAGTTGAATGCTCATGCCATACTGGATGTCCGGTATTTCGGTATGTCAATATTGAAATACCGAAATACCGATGGCATGTTATCTACGGCGGCGTTTACCGATACTCTTCGCCGGTGATGGCGTTGATGATTTTGAAGTTTTCGACGTGGTAGTTGAGGTCCGCCCGGAACGCCAATTTCACGCCGTAGAGTTTTTCCATGCGGACGAGCAGTTCGGCGTCTTCGCTGCGGAGACGTTCGAGGATGCTCGGGTGCACGAGGACGCGGAGCGAATACTCCTTGCCGTCGTTGCGAAGCTGGAGGCGACGGACCACCGAACTCAGCTTGCGCTGGAGTTCGACGGACATCGTTGTGGCGGATTTTACGATACCGCGGCCGCGGCAATACGGGCAGTCGGTGTAGAGGTTGGACGACAAGCTCTCCTGCTGGCGCTGGCGGGTCATCTGGAGGATGCCGAGCGTCGAGATCGGGAGGATGTGGTTCTTCGCTTTGTCGGAGGCCATCTCCTGGACCATCTTTTCGTAGACGGCGTTGCGGTGGCGGCGCTCCTTCATGTCGATGAAGTCGATGATCACCAAGCCGCCGAGATTGCGGAGGCGGATCTGGCGGGCGATCTCGGTGGCGGCCTCGAGGTTGACGGCGTAGATGACGTTTTTCTCGTCGCCGCCGCGGCTCTTGTGCGAGCCGGTGTTCACGTCGATCGAGATGAGCGCCTCGGTTTCGTCGATGACGATTTCGCCGCCGGACGGGAGCGGGACCTTGCGCTGGCCGGTTTGCTCGATCTGACGCTCGATGTTGAAGCGTTCGAAGATCGGAATGCTGTCCCTGTAGAGTCCGATTTTCGAGGCGGAGCGTTTGGAGATTTGGGCGACGAGCGACTGGGTGCGCTCGAAGTCTTCCTTGGAGTCGATGAGCACGCGGTCGACCTCTTCGGTGAGGAAGTCGCGGACGGTGCGTTCGACGAGGTCAGGTTCCTGGTAGAGGCAGGCCGGGGCGCGCTCGGACTGCATCCGGTTTTGGATGTCCTGCCAGGTTTTGAGGAGGATGTGGAGGTCGCGAACGAAGTAGCGGGCTTTCTTGCCCTCGCCGGCGGTGCGGACGATGACGCCCATGCCTTCGGGAATCGTGAGCTCGTTGATGAGCTGCTTGAGGCGTTTGCGCTCGTTGGGGTCTTCGATCTTGCGCGAGATGCCGCAGCCGTCGGAGAACGGCGTGAGGATGAGGTAGCGGCCGGGGATCGAAAGATTGGTGGTGGTGCGCGGGCCCTTGGTGCCGATCGGGCCCTTCGTGACCTGGATCACGATGTCGGTGCCCGGCGGATACATCTGGGGGATGTCCTTGACGGTGGGCTCGGCGGGACGGGGTGGGGCGTTTTTCTTTTTGTTGACGCGGACGACCTCGACGGAGGAGTCGGCGGCGGCGGGAAGCATGTCCCAGTAATGGAGAAATGCGTTCTTGGTGTAGCCGATGTCGACGAAGGCGGCCTTCAGGCCGGCATCCAGATTTTTGATACGGCCCTTGTAGATGGCGCCGACCATGCGGTGGTCGGACTCGCGTTCGATTTCGAACTTTTCGAGGCGGCCGTCGACAAGCAGCGCGACGCGCTTCTCGAGCGGCTCGGAGTTGATGATGAGCTCGCGGTAGGAACCTTTTTCCTTCTGGAAGACGGAGAGAATTTTTTGAAGGAGGGGACGTTGCTTGGCGCGTTCGGCGGCGCCGGCTTTGAGTTCGGCGGCGGAGACGGGCGTGGACTCGGTGGGAGTCGGCGGGTTAACGAGTTCTTCGTCGTATTTGCGGGCAACGTCCTGGGGGGAGCCCGGTTGGGAAGACTGCGATGGTTGATCGCTCATGTTGGGTATCGGGTGTGTTGAAGACGGCGACCCCAGGAGCGGCAGGTGCGGCGCAGGAGATTCCGGCAGGGCGGTGCGTAGCGCGAAGAAGGGGATTCATGCGAAATCCTTCCTGAAGCGATAGACGCTCTGGACCAGTCCTTGCAGCAAGCAGCAACTGAGCATGAAGGAGCCACCGTAGCTGATGAAAGGAAGCGGTATGCCCGTGATGGGCACCAGCCCGATGGTCATGGCGATGTTCACGAACACGTGCACCGTGAACAGCACCGTGACGCCGATGGCGAGCAGGGTGCCGAAGCGGTCTCGGGCGAGACCGGCGATGCGAATGCCATTGAACAACACTATCCCAAACAGGCCGAGAACCGTGAAACTTCCTAGAAAACCTTTTTCTTCGGCGATGACCGAAAAGACGAAATCGTTGTGGGCGACGGAGCGGGGGAGGTAGCCGAGTTGGGCTTGGGTGCCGTCGGTCCAGCCCTTGCCGGTGAGCCCGCCGGAGCCGACGGAGATGAGCGACTGGCGTTGATTCCAGCCGATGCCCATGGGGTCGATCTTGTCGGGGGCGACGAAGGAGATGATGCGGTTGCGCTGGTAATCGTGGAGCGGGATCCACGTGTGCGGCTCGAATTTTCCGCGGTCGTTGACGTAGGATAAGTTGTTGGCGTCCATGAACTGCTGGTAACGCCAGGTGTCCCACGCGACGAGGCCGACGATGATGAGGAATGCTCCGAGGGCGCCGGCGAAGAAACGCGCGGAAAGCCGGGAAACGTAGAGCATCGAGAACACCATCGGGGGCAGGACAATCGCCGATTTGAGATCGGGTTGGAGCAAGATAAGGAACATGGGCAGACCCACCGCAAGGGCCAATTTCCCGAGAGTGCCGAGGGATTGCGCGACGGTGCCGATTTTCGAGCGGATGAGGATGGAGGCGGTGATGAGGAGGACGCCGATCTTGGCGGTTTCGGACGGCTGGTAGGAGAAGAAGCCGAGATTGATCCAGCGTTGGGAACCGTAGACCTCGGAGCCGATGCCGGGCATGAGCACGAGGAAGCAGGGAATCAGGCAGGCGACGTAGAACCAGTGGGCGACCGAGAGCCAGAAACGGTAATCGATCAGCGAAACGATGGTGTAGATACCGATGCCGCCGGTGAGCCAGATGAGCTGGGTTTGCCAGGCGTTGCCGCTGACGGAGAGCTGGGCGCTGTAGATGAACGCGATGCCAAAGAGGCTGAGGACGAGAATCGCGAAAGGCGTGAGGAGATCCCAGCGGCCGCGCGTCGTCGTTTTGAAAACGGCGAGGTAGTCGGTGGGCGAAGGGAGGTTCACGGTGGCGGGGACCTAAAGGGGCGTGAACGGGGATGGCAATGCGAGGGGTGGGGAGGGAGGGAGAAAGTTGAGAGTGGAGGGATAAGAGTTGAGAGAGGAGAGGCGCGAGGCGGGTGGAATTTTGAAATGGGGACGGGCGCGGGCGGGGGATGTCAGGTGCGCGATGGCAGGTTTTCGGTTTTTACCGTCGGGGGGCAGAGGCGAAGGGCGATGTAGCTTTTGGTGAGGCCGCAGAAGCGTTCGCGGAGGATGGTGCAATCGGGGAAGAGTTGTCGCATCTCGGCAAAAGTCAGGAGGCGGATTTCGGCGAGCAGGGCGTCGATGGCGGCGGGGCTGGGGCGTTCGATCCAGCCGCGGACGGTAAAATGGCGGGCGAGCCGGCGCTGCCAGGGAACCGAAAACCAGTGGATGAAAGGAGCGATCCAGTGAGGTTCGATGAAGAACTCGCGGGCGGGAGTTTGAATCCAGAGATGGCGGCCGACGCGGCGGGCTTCGCGGGCGAAGGCCTGCTGGCGGTTCCAGTCGCCGACGTGTTCGATGACGCTGTTGGAGAAGAGAAGGTCGAAACTGCGTTCCGGGAACGGGAGCGCGCAGCCGTCGCCGGTGAGAAACGGGAACCCGGCGGCCTGGGCGCCGGTGGCGGCGGAGGCGTCGGAATTGAGCAGCGTGATGGCGCGAGGCGGAAGCGGCGAGCCGTCCCAACAATGCGCGAAACCGCCGACATCGAGGACGGTGTCGATGGGCGGGAGCGCGGACCACATGCGTCGCAGCCGGCGTCGACGAAAGAGGGGAGAGATTCGTCCGTAGAGCCGGTGGATGTTCATGGAGGCGAGAGCGGGGCGGCGGGGATGTTGCGCGGAGAGGGAGGGAGAAAGTTGAGAGTTGAGGGATGAGAGTTGAGAGAGGGAGGCGGGGGCGGGTGGGGGAATTTCGAGATCGGAATCGGGAAATTGGGGAGGGCGGGGAGGAGATGTCAGGTGCGCGATGGTCGGTTTTCAGTTTTCACGACGTCAGGGTTTCGGGCGGGTGGGCGTCGAGGGGGATCTCGGATTCGGAGGAGTGGGCGTGGGCGAGGCCGAGGGTGGTCCAGAAGACGACGGCGCCCATGGGGCCTTCGAGGACGACGCCGAGGCAGGCGCTGACGAACATCGCCCAGACGAGGCACCAGGGTGCGGCGTGGGCGAGGCTGCGCGGGATCGCGCGCCAGGTTTGGAGAGCGATGAGGGCGACGATCGCAAGGAAAAGCAGAAGTCCGGCGGCGCCCATGCGGGCGAAGATCGTGAGGAGGACGTTGTGCGGGCTGCGGACGTTGAACTCCTCGCTGTTTTCCGGGTAGTATTCGCGAACGAAGCGTTCGGCGAGATCGTGGCCGAAGCCGAGGCCGAGGTAGGGGTTGTCGTCGAGGGTTTCGTCGATGACGGCCTGCCACCAGACGAGGCGGTAGAGGTTGTTGTCGCCCTTGTAGTGCGTGTTGTCGCCGCGATAGGCGCGCTGGCCCGCGGGATCGACGATTGAGACGACGCGCTCGTAGAGGGAAAACACGGGCGTCTTTTCCCACGAGATGCGCAGGGCGGCGGCGGCGGAGAGTATCAGGATTATGGCGACAACGCCGGCGACGGCCTGGGTCACGGCGAAACGCCAGCGTCCGCGAACGGCGAGCCAGCCGGTGGCGACGACGAGGGCGAGGAGGGAGGCGCGGTTGTTCATCGCGACGACCGAGCCGGCGAGGAGGAGGCCGAGGGCGGCGTTCCAGACACGCCGGCTGGATTCGAAGCGCAGCCAGAAAAGCACCGCGCCGACGGCGATGAAGGTGCCGGCGAGGTCGCCCTTGAAGTAGATGAGCGGGTTGCCGCGGAAGGAGAGGACGTTGAAGAAGAAGTCGGGGAAGCGCTCGAAGAGGAGATAAAGGGGAAGGACGAGTGCGCCGCTGAAGGCGACAACGTTGAGGAAAATGCGGGTGCCATGGGCGTCGCGGGCGAGGTCCTGGCCGAGGTAGAAAAAGGCGGCGTAGTAAACCAGTGCGAAGTCGCGGAGCGCGATGAAGCCAAACGTGCCGACATCGAAGACGACGCGGAGCGTGCCGAAGACGATCCAAGCGAGGATGGCGAGGTTGAGCGGGTCGCGGCGGAGCGGGAGGTCGTGGCGCCAGGCGGAGTGGACGAGGAGGAGTCCGCCGGCGAGGAGGAGCGCGATTTCGGCGGGGAAAAGGGGAAATCGGGAGCTGAGCGAAATCTGGGCGAAGCCGCGGTTGCCGACGATGTAGCCGGCGCTGGCGATGATGAGGGCGAGATGGCCGAGGGGGAGAGGTTGGGCGCGGGCGAGAAGGAAAAGCGCGAGAAGGCCGGCGACGGCGGAGGGCCAGAAGAAGCGGCCGTGAGCGATGTCGATCGCGAGCCACACGGCGAGGATCGCCGAGCCAGCGGCGAAAAAGCGGGTGCGCCAGACGGGTGCGAGGATCATCGAGGGCGGGCCTGCGGAGTCCCGGGGGACGCTGAGAACTGGAAATGCGGGCGCACAGTCAGAGGGTGGAAGGAACGGTCTCGAGGACGCGCGAATATAGATCGCAGTAGTGCTGAATCATGGTCGGGGCGTCGAAATTTTTTCGAGCGAATGCTTGGGCGAATTGGCCGGCGTCGGCGGCGAGATCGCGCCGAGCCAACGCGAGGCTGAGGGTCCGGCCGATATGGGCGGGATCGCCGGTGCGCGCGATTAGAGGGTAGTTGCGGGGAAACACCTCGCGCAGTCCTGGCGCATCGGTGGCGACCACGGGCAGGCCGGCCAGCGCGGCCTCGATCGCAACGAGTGCGAGGCCCTCGTGGCGCGAAGGAAGGAGGAGCGCATCGTAGCGGTGAAGGTTTTTCGCAAAATCCGGCATGGGCGCATGCAAGCTGACGCTCCAGTGAGGAGGCGGATTTTGCGCGAGAGCGCGAAGCAGCGGCTCGTGGGCGCCGCTGCCGAACAGGTGAAGATGGGCGTGGCGACCGGCGGGGGGCGGCGCGTGCTGCAGGATTGCGGGGATGAGGTCGGTGCCTTTCTCACGTTCGAAGCGGCCGCCGAAAACGATTTGAAGAGGAGTGTCGGCGGAACGATCGAGCGGGCGCCATTGGCACGGGGCAGGAAGGCCGTTGAGGATCAAGGCAGGAGGATGGGAAGGAGCCGGGGCGCCGGAGTTTTGGCGGAGAGCGCCGAAGGCGGAGAGCGCCGCGGGTGAGACGCCGGCGATGAAGGCATGGGCGAGACGGCGGTCGCACCAGCGTCCGAGCAACGGCCAGAAATGCCAGATCACTGAATTGTGGATCGTGCGGACGAGGCGAAGACGGCGGAGGTGGGGCCGCATGGCAAGAAGCGCGGCACAGCTCGCTTCGGGAATTTCGGTGTGGAGATGAACCAGGTCTGGCTGTGTGGCGCGGATGGCACGGGCGAGCGTAAAAGCGCCGGTCAGCACGCCGCCAAAACGCATCGGGATGCGTGGGCCGAGATGGAGAGGCAGTCGATGCGCGAGGATTTCGTCCCGTAAAGAAACGCCCACGGGTCCGTCGCCAATGCCGCGAATGGCGCAGATCGCGAAATCGAAGATCTCGCCGGGCGAGGTAGCGACGGCGACGGCGACGCGTTCGGCGCCGCCAAGCGCGAGATGCGACACGACGTGCAGGATCTTCGGCCGCGAGCGGGAAGATTTGTCGGAGCCGGAGGAATTCTCAGCGGCGGAGCGGAGGAGTCGCGTCGACATGAGAAGAGGAGGAGCGCGCAGAGCGAAGTTGCCAGAGACGCAGGAATTCGAAGCGGAGAGGGGGAACGAGGGCGGCGATTGCGCCAGTCGAAGCCAGTGCGGCGGAAAGAGTGAGGATGAAGCGGGTTAGCCAGTGAAGATTGGTGGTGAGGTTGCGAAAGACGATAAGCGCGGTGGCGAGGAGGACGGCGAGGGCGAGTGGGGCCGCAAGAGCGTTGGTGTAGTCGCGCAGGGACACGGGCGTTCGCCAGGTGGCCAGACAAAGGCGGGGAACAAGGAGGAGGCTGTTGACGCTGGCGAGGGCGATGGCGAGACCCAGGGGACCGTGAGTGCGGGCGAACCAGAGAGCGAGAAAGGTTGCGACGAGGGCGGCAAGGGAAAGGACGACGAGACGTCGCGTTTGAGCGGTGGCGAAACAGACGGCGTAGACGGTGGAGGTGAGATAGGACGCGGTGGCGCTGACGGCGAGCCAGCGGAGAAGGGGAGCAGCGTCGGGCCAGTCGGGACCGAGGACCAAACGCACGAGATCGTGAGGAACGACGAGGCAAACGGCAGCGATGGGCAGCGTGAGATGCGCGAGGAGGTTGGTAGCCTGTCGAACGGTGGCGGAAAAATCGGGCGAAGCGGGCGAAAGGCGGGAGAGGCTGGCAGCGAGCACCTGCGAGAGCGGTGTGGCGATGTGTGTGAGCGGTAGGGCGAGTAGTTGCGTGGGGCGGTTATAGAGGCCGGCTGCGGCGGCGCCGAACCAGCGACCGACGAGGACGGTGTCGACTTGGGTGAGGGCGCACTGAAGGACGTTGTAGACGAGAAGATCGGAGGCGGGGCGATGCAGCGGGCGAAGACTGCGCCAGTGTGCGGGCGCGGTGGGACGCCAGCCGCAGATTCGCCAAGCGCCCACCAGGCAAACGAACTCGGAGACGAGAAGAAAGGCGGCGAAGGCGTAGGCACCGCCATCGAGCAATGCGGTCGTGATCATGCCGGCGGTGCCGAGGACGGCGGCCGTGGTTTCGATGCGGTTCAGCTCGGTAAAGCGCAGATCACGCGCGAGGAGAGCCCGGGGCCAGGCGTTGAGGCCGATGATAACGAGCGCGATGCTGACGGTGGCGGTGAGCGGGACGAGAGCAGGTTGGTTGAAGAATGCGGCGGTGGCCGGGGCGAGCGCGAGCATGAGACCTCCGAGAAGCAAGCCGAGGGCGACGTGCGCGTGCCAGAGCGTGGTGCGTTGTTCTGCGCTGAGTTCGCGGGCCTGGATGGCGGCAGCGCCAAGACCGACATCGCGGAAGAGAACGAGCACGAAAAAGACCGACGCCACCATGGCGAAGAGACCGTGTTCCGCGGGTGTGACGAACCGCGCAACGAGGACGATGCCGATTGCTTTACAGGCGATGCGGACGGCATGCGACCACAAGCTGCTGCGATAGCCGGCAGTGGCGCGGGCGGCGATGGTTTCCGGCAGTGGCGCGGTGGAGCTCATGGGGCCGACGTCACGAGCGCGCGGGCGAGCGCGGTGAGGTGGTGGTGGCGGGTGAAACGGGCGAGGTAGTGGGCGTGGAGTTCGCCGGAAGGCGGAGCGGTGTGGCGGGTGGCGAGGAGGGCGTCGGCGAGTTGGTCGGGGCGCGCGGGTTCGACGAGGTGGATGTGCGGATGGGGTGTCGGCGGTAGCATCGACGGAATCGCGCGCCAGCGGGTCGCGACGATGGGAAGGTCGTGAGCGAGGGCCTCGATGAGGGCAAGTGGCTGGGCTTCGTGCGGGTAGGCGGTGGGGTAGCAGAAGATGTCGGCGGCGGAGAGGAGCGCGTGTTTTTCGGCGTCGTTGGCGAAGCCGACGTGGCGGACGACGTCGGTGCCGAGCGCGACGACTTGAGAAAAGAAGGCGTGTTGATCGGCGATGGTGGCGAAACCGCCGGCGACGGTGAGGCGGAAGGCGTCGGGCTCGCGGCGGTTGGCGATGGCGAGGGCGGTGAGGAGATCGAAGAGACCTTTTTCGCGGGAGCAGAGACCGAGATAAAGCAGCTCGGTGGGAGAATGGTTTGGGGTTTTGAGTTTTGGGTTTTGAGTTGAAGGAAGATCGAGGCCGTTGGGAACGACGGCGGTCGATCTGGGGCGGAGGTGTCGGGCGTCGGAGAGAAGTTCGGGGGCGAGGGAAATCGAGAGGTCGGCGCGGCCGAGGAGCAGGCGGGTGAGGAAGCGTTCGGGGGCGGTGGCGTGGTGCGGGAGCCAGTCACCGAGACCGACGGCGTGCCAGTGGAGGATGAGCTTCGGGAAAAATGGGCGGCAGAAGAACATCACGATCCAATCGCGGTAAAGCGCGGCGCGTTTGGCGGGAGCGGGGACATAGTAGAACGGCATCGGACCGTGGCGGAGGCGGAGCGCGAGGGCGCGGAAACAGGCGGCGAGGAGCGGGAGGAGTTTGGTGAGACGCGGGCGGCCGATGTCGGTGGAATCGCGGGAGAGGCGGACATCGACGTGATGAAGCGTGAGGTGTGGCGCGACGGCGGGGAGGTGTGCGAGAAGGGTTTGCACCATGAGGCTCTGGCCATGCACCGGGGGCGGGGTGTGGGCGAAGATGAGAAGCTGGCGCGGGGAGGGAAGCACGGTGGTGGAGCCGAAGATTCAAGATCCAAGGTCCAAGATCCAGAGAAGAACCAAGGTTCAAATTCCCAAGGTCGAAGGGATATTTGGGTGAATGGGGAACGGGGGGCTCTCTGGTGCTTGGATCTTAGAGCTGCTCTCGTAGTGCGGGCTTGGAATGTGGGCGGCGGGACGCGAGAGTCGGGCGACTTGATGAGTCGAGTTTCAGCGACAACGAGAGCACGGTCGTGGGTGGCGGCGGGGGTGTGCGCGGGCGCGGGGCTCGTCGTGTTTCAATTTTTTGGAAATGCGACGCGCGGGTATGTGGATACGGCGTCGGTGTTCTGGTGGTGGGTGAGTCAGTGGCTCGATCTGCAGGCGGAGACGGAACACGGGTGGTTGGTGCTGGGGATTTCGGCGTGGGTGCTGGGGAGGAATTTGAAGGGAGCCCAGAGCGGAGAGCCCAGAGCCGAGAGCAGGAGGGAAGGGAGGGAAGTTCGGGGATCGGGGGAGAGCGCGAGCGAGCTTGCGGCCTACGGGGTGATGGCGCTGGCGCTGGGGTTGCATGCGGTGGGGTTTGTGGCGCAGCAGACGCGGGTTTCGATCGTGGCGGTGTTGTTGTTCGCGTGGGGCGTGCTGCGGCTGGGCGGAGGAAAGCGTTGGGGGGATGCGGCGATGTTTCCGCTGGGGTTTTTGTTGTTCGCGGTTCCGTTGAACGTGCTGGATTCGGTCGGGTTTTGGCTGCGGTTGTGGGTGATCGATGCGGCGGGGCCGATCGCGCGGGCGGGCGGGATCGAGGTGGTGCGGAGCGGGACGCAGCTCTTCGCGCCGGACGGGCGGTATCAATATGACGTGGCGGCGGCGTGCTCGGGCGTGCGATCGTTGATGGCGCTGGCGGCGCTGTCGCTGCTCGTGGGGTATTTGAATTTTCGGACGTGGTGGCGGCGGGGGCTGATGCTGGCGCTGTGTTTTCCGCTGACGTATTTGGGAAATGTTACACGGATCGCGGCGATCATCTATGCGGCGCAGATAGGAGGGCAGACGTGGGGCGAGCGCGCGCACGAGGTGATGGGATTCGGGGTGTTTGCGATCGTGCTGGGCGGGGTGTTGGGCGCGGCGGGCGTGATGCGGCGCGTGGCGCCGGAAATCGAAAATCGAAAATCGAAAATCGAAAATCGGAAACTGGAGAGCGCCGGGTCGCGGGGGATGGTGGCGGTCGTGGCGGTGGTGGCGTTGGCGGCGGGGGAGATGTTTTTTTTAGGGCGGGTGGCGGAAGGGGCGCTGCGTGGTGGCGTGGGCGTGAGGCTGGCGGAGGATGGACGCGATCCGGTGGCGTTGCCGGCGTTCGTGGGAACGGAGTGGATCGGGCGGCGCGCGGAGGTGACCGCGGTGGAGCGGGAGATTTTGCCGAAGGACACGGGGTTTTCGCGGCGGAATTACGTGAGCGTGAGCGATGCGCGGCACGCGGTGTTCGTGTCGATCGTGTTGAGCGGGAAGGATCGGACGTCGATTCACCGGCCGGAGCTGTGCCTGGTGGGGCAGGGGTGGACGCTCGGAGCGAAGCGCGAGGTGAGGTTCGAGGCGGGCGAGGGTGGGTGGGAGGCGACGTTGCTCGAAACGGAAATGGTGGAGCCGCGGAGCGGGCGGCGGATTCCGGCGCGGGTGGCGTATTGGTTTGTGGGGAGCGAGGTGGCGACGGCGACGCACTGGGGGCGTTTCTGGCACGATGCGTGGAACCGGTTGCGCGGGCGGGCGGATCGCTGGGCGTATGTGTTGGTGCAGACGGATGCGGTGGACGGGGACGAGGCGGCGCTCGCGAGAATGCGCGAGGTGGTGGCGGGCACGCTGGCGGATCTGGTGGTGGTGAAGTGAAGGGCGCCACCCGGCTGATGCTCGTGGCTGCGGGAGAGGTGAACAGATTGCGCAAGGGAGTGGCAGGAGGCGGAAGAAGGGCTTGAGGTTTGGGGTTTGGGGGGTAGCGTGCGCGTCCCTTGACGTCAGTGAGCGCAGCCGACTTCGCGTTTCTGATCTCCGGGAGCGACGCATTTGATTGGTCGCTCGCGGTCTCGATGATCGTGGGCGGGGCGCTCGGTTTTCTGGTGGTGTGGGCGCTGACGCGTCACACGCGGCGAACGGCGCACGAGCAGGCGGCGGAATTGATCGAGGTGGCGCGGCGCGAGGCGGCGGTGGCGGCGGAGGAGATCAAGCAGAAGGCGGAGGCGGAGATTCAGGAGCGGCGGGCGGAGTTGAATCGCGAATACGACCGGCGCGACATCGAGAGCGAGGTGCGGCTGCGGGAGATCCGGGCGCACGAGGAATCGCTGGCGTTGCTGGATTATCAATTGGAGCAGCGGTCGGAGCGGTTGAATCGCGAGAATGCGGCGATCCGGCAGGCGCGCGATGCGATCCGGGCGCTTTCAAAGAGCGTGCGGCAGCGGCTCGAAGGCGTGTCGCAGATGGATGCGGAGGAGATCCGGCGGGCGTTGCGCGAGGAGGTGATGCTGGAGTGTCAGGACGAGTTGCGGGCGCTGCGGCGGGAGGTGTTGGAGAAGTCGGAGCAGGAGCTGCAGACGGAGAGCCGGCGGATTTTGATCGCGGCGATGCAGCGGCTGGCGGTGAAGCCGAACGTGGATTTGACCTCGACGCTGGTGTCGCTGCCGAACGAGGACATGAAGGGCCGCATCATCGGTCGCGAAGGGCGGAACATCAAAGCGTTCGAGGCGGCGACGGGCGTGACGGTGTTGATCGACGAGTCGCCGGGAACGGTGCTGATTTCGTCGTTCGACCCGGTGCGGCGCGAGGTGGCGCGGGTGGCGTTGGACGGCTTGGTCAAAGACGGGCGGATCCATCCGGCGACGATCGAGGAGTTTGTGAAGCGGGCGCAGGAGGAGATCGAATTGTCGACGACGCAGGCGGGCGAGGATGCGGTGACGCGGCTCAACATCAACGGGCTGCATCCGGAGATCATCAAGCTGCTGGGGAAATTGAAGTTTCGGTTCTCGTATAACCAAAACGTGCTGGATCACTCGATCGAGACGGCGTCGCTCGCGTCGATGATCGCGAGCGAGGTGGGGCTGGATCCGAATCTGGCGAAGCGCGCGGGGTTGTTGCACGACATCGGGAAGGCGGTGAGCGGGGATCTCGAAGGAAGCCATGCGCACATCGGCGCCGAATTTATCAAGCGCTACGGCGAGACGCCGATCGTGGTGAACGCGGTGGCGGCGCATCACGACGAAGTGAAGCCGGAGACGGTGTATGCGGGGATCGTGATTTTGGCGGACACGATTTCGGCGACGCGGCCGGGAGCGCGGGCGGAGTCGATGGCGGGTTATGTGCAGCGGCTCGATCGCTTGGAGAAGCTGGCGCTATCGATCGAAGGTGTGCAGCAGGCGTTTGCGATCCAGGCGGGACGGGAGATTCGCGTGGTGGTGTCGCCGCAGACGGTGACGGACGATCGCGCGCGGGAGATCGCGAAGGAATTGAGGAAACGGATCGAGAAGGAGCTGCAGTATCCGAGCACGATCAAGGTGACGGTGATCCGGGAGCAGCGGTTTACGGAGACGGCGACCTGAGCGTAACCACGAAATACACGAAAGCTCAGAACCTGAGGCCTTGTTTTCCTTTCGTGGATTTCGTGTATTTCGTGGTTTCAAATGGCTGATCCGAAGATTCTCGAGACCTTTCCCAACCCGGCGCCGCATCGCGATTTCGTGATCGAGCACACGCATCATGAGTTCACGTCGGTGTGTCCGATGACGGGGCACCCGGATTTTGCGAACATCACGGTGCGCTACGTAGCCGACAAGACGTGCGTGGAGCTGAAGTCGTTGAAGCTGTATTTCCACGCGTATCGCAACGAAGGGATTTTCTTCGAGGCGGTGACGAATCGGATTTGCGACGATCTCGGGAAGGTTTTGAAGCCGCGGGCGTTGACCGTGATCTCGGATTGGAAAGCGCGAGGCGGGTTTACGTCGCGGATCACCGCGGAGTGGAAGAAGGCGAAACGGTAGGACTCCGAATCGTCCAAGGCGGGCGGATACGGTGCAGAAGTGTCCGCCTTACCGCAGCAGTTGCGGGGCGATCGGACGGAGCTCTTCGGCGATGAGGCGGGCGAAGGCGAGGGCGCCGGCGGGATCGAGGTGCGTGCGGTCGGGGCCTTTCTCGGTGGGCGGGTTGAAAGCTTCGACGGCGGCGGGGCCGAGGTCCTCGCAGAAGGCGATGCTGCGCGCGTGAAGATCGATGACGGGAACGTTTTTCTCCTGCGCGACGCGGCGGACGGCGGCGGCGTAAGGGTGGAGGGTGTCGGCGAGCTTGGTCGGGTTTTTCGGATCGAAGGTGCGGCGACAGAGGGACGTGACGAGAATCGGTTGGGCGTGGATGGCGCGGACGTCGTCGATGAAGCGAGAGAGGTTTTCGGCGTAAGTGGTGGCGGGATCGGTTTCGCGCTCGGGGCCTTTGCCGGGCTGATCGTTGTGGCCGAATTGGATCAGGTAGAAATCGCCGTGGAGGGAGAGCGCGTGGTCCCAGTGGCCTTCGTCGCGGAAGCTCTTCGAGCTGCGTCCGCTGCGAGCGGTGTTGAGGCATTCGATGTCGGGGGCGAGGAGTTGTTTCAGGCCGCCGCCCCAGCCGGCGTGGTCGGTGACGGTGGAGTCGCCGACGAGGACGACGCGCGTGGGGCGGGGCGTGTCGGAGAAGAGCGGGCGGGCGATGAGGGGATTGAAGATGCGCTCGCGGTTGAGGTCGGCGGCGTCTTCGGGCGTGAGCGTGTGGGCCCAGGCGACGCGGGTGGAGGGCGAGGCGCCGGGGCCGGTGCTGGCGTATTCGGCGTAGTAGGACGTTTTTTCGGCGTGGGGTTTGTTCCAGTTGTGCCAGCCCTCGGGGCGGACGACGTCGGACATGTGGGTGCGGATGAAGACGGTTTTGGCGTAATCGCGCCACGGGCGACCGAGGTAGGTTTTGGCGTTTTCGGCGCCGGTGATCTTGCAGTCGAGGAAGACGAAGCCGTGTGGGGTGTCCTTCGGCGTGGAGGCGGCGGTGATGTAGCCGTTGGCGAGGCAGTGGATGTGGCAGCGTTCGAAGAGGGCGGTGGCGCCGCCGAAGATGAAGTCGACGTGACCCTCGATGTAGCAGTCGACGAAGTGGTGGCGGCCGCGGTTGACGAGGATGGTGTCCTGCCAGCCGAGGAAGCGGCAGCGGCGGAATTCGAGGAGATCGCCGTCGGCGCGGAGGGCGAGGGCTTGGGCGCCGGGGCCGGCGGTGTTGGCGAAGGTGATGTTTTCCCAGATCATGCCGTCGCCGTCGATGTGGACGGTGGACGTGCGGAAGGTGCCGATGGGTTTGCCGTCGGGGCCGGGAAGATTGGCGTGGAGATCGAAGGTGACGATCGTGGTGGCGGCGTCTTCGCCGAGGATGTGGAGATGGCCGCGCTCGCGTTGGACGTGGATACGTTCGCGGTAGGTGCCGGGTTTGACGGCGATGACCCAGCGCGGCGTGGCGGGGTCGGTGTTCATCGGCGCGGCGCTGATGGCTTCCTGGAGCGAGATGTAGTCGCCGGAGCCGTCGAGGGCGACGGTGGCGTTGGGAGTGGGGGATGCCGCCGAAACCAAGGGAACGAGAAGGAGGGAGAGGAAAGCGACGAAGGACTTCATGGGGCGCGAGGAAGGATGCGGTGGAGAGACGGAAACGCCATCTGCGCGATGGTCGCATCGTTTGAGCGAGGCGGGCCTTCTGCAGTGGAGGAGGTTGAAAATAAAAAGGGCGGGTTTGAAGACCCGCCCTACTGGGAGTGCTGAGTGATCCTGCCCAACTACATCAGGTCGAGGAGTCGGGGAAGGAACAGGGACAGCGCGGGGATATAGGTGATCGCGAGGAGGGCGATCAGCATCGCGACGAAGAACGGTATCGCCGACGGCACTACGCGGGCGATGGTCGTGTTGCCGACGCCGCAGCCGAGGAAGAGGCACGTGCCGACGGGGGGAGTGCAGAGTCCGATGCAGAGGTTGGCGATGATGACGATGCCGAAGTGAACCGGGTCCATGCCGAGGCCGAGCACGACGGGGAGGAAGATCGGCGTAAAGATCAGCACGGCGGGCGTCATGTCCATGAACGTGCCGACGACGAGCAGGAGGACGTTGATCAGCAGGAGGACGACGATGGGATTGGCGGAAAGCGTGAGCATCGCCTCGCTGACGAGTTGCGGGATGCGTTCGTAGGCGAGCACCCAGCTCATCGCTTGGCTGGCGCCGACGAGGATCATGACGACGGACGTCGTTTTGGCGGCGCGGAGGAAGATGTCGGGCAGCGCGGCGAGTTTGACCTCGCGGTAGAAGAACATGCTCAGAACGAGGCAGTAGGCGACGGCGATGGCGGAGGCTTCGGTGGCGGAGAACAGACCGCCGAGAATACCGCCGAGAACGACCACCACGAGGAGCAGGCTCGGAATGGCGCGGACGAACGCCGTGATGATCGACGGGGCGGTGGTGGAGTGGGCGGCCGCTTTGGCCGCGGCTTCGCGCGCGGCGGCGCGGGCCGCGGGTGGCGCGAGGAAATGCAGCGTGACGAAACTCGCGGCCATCAAGGCGAGACCGACGAGCAAGCCGGGGATGACACCGGCGAGGAAGAGGGCGGCGACGGAGACGTTGCCGGACACGACCGCGAAGACGATCATGATGTTGCTCGGCGGAATGAGCAGGCCCGTGGTCGCGGAGGTGCAGGTGAGTGCGACGGCGAATTCGCGTTTGTAGCCCTTCTCCACCATCTGGGGGATCATGAAGCCGCCGATCGAGGAAACGGCGGCGGCGGCGGAACCGGAAACGGCGCCGAAGAGCATGCAGGAAAGGGTGTTCACGTAGGCGAGACCGCCGGGGAAGCGTCCGACGAGTGACGAGGCGAATTCCATGAGTCGTCGGGCCATGCCGCCGTCACCCATGAGCACGCCGGAGAGGACGAAGAAAGGGATCGCGAGGAGGGGGAAGCTCGAGATGCCGGTGGAGAGACGTTGCGCGACGACGTAGCCGGTGGGGACGTCACCGAGCGTGGCGATGGTAGCGATGGTGGCGATGCCGATGCAGAAGGCGATCGGGACGTTGAGGAGCATCAGCCCCGCGAAAACGACCAGGAGAATGACGACTTCGGCGTTCATGTCAGATGTCCTTTTCGGTCGTGTGCGAACCGACAGGTTGAAGCTTGATCAGATGCTCGATGGCGAAGGCGCAGAAGAAAACTCCGCTCAGTGGGACGGCGGAGTAGAGATAGCCGATGCGCCATTGGAGAAGCGGGGTGAGCTGGTTGGCGGCAAGGGTGTCCATGACGAGACGCCAGCCGCCATAGCACAGAGCGAATCCGGCGAAGAAGAGGACCGCGAGTTCGACGATGACGGCGACGAGGCGTTGGGCGGAGGGGTCGAGTTTGGAGACGAAGTAGTCGACGCCGAGATGACCGTAGGAGCGGTAAGTGACGGCGGCGCCGAAGAGAGAAACCCAGACCAAAAGGTAAACGGCGAGCTCCTCGGTCCAGTCGCTCGGCCGAATGCCGGGAATGTAGCGGGAAAGAACGCCCCAAAGGACGTCGAGCGTGAGAACAACGAAGAGTATGATCGTCAGCCACTCGAGGCTACGAACGACCTTGTTCCAAAGGGCGGCCATGGCGGGGCGGGCGTTTAGCGGATTTCCCGAATTTGGCGGGCGAGTTCGCCGATGGGCGTGCCCTCGAACTCGCGATACATGGGCAGCGTGGCTTCGACGAAGGGCTGTTTGTCGGGGCGGTAGATTTTCACGCCGGCTTTTTCGACGGCGGCGAGCGCTTCGGCGGTGCTTTCGGTCCAGAGCTTGCGTTGAAATTCAACGGATTCGTTGGCGGCCTGCGTGATCCATTCGCGTTGTTGAGGCGTGAGCCGGTCCCAGATGGGCTGGCTGAAAATGACGAGGTCGGGAATGCGGGTGTGTTCGTCGAGGGAGAAGTGTTTGGCGACCTCGTAGTGGCGGCTGGTGAAAAAGCTGGGAGCGTTGTTTTCGGCGCCATCGACCATGCTTTGTTGAAGCGCGGTGTAGAGTTCGCCCCACGGAATCGGGGTGGGGCCGCCGCCGAGCGTGGCGATGAGGTCGCGGGCCATCTTGCTGGGGAGGACTCGGATCTTGAGCTCCTTCACGTCGCGCGGATGAAGGATGGGCTTGCCGACGGTGTAGAAGCTACGGGCGCCGGAGTCGTAGTAGCAGAGACCGTGCATGCCGGCGGGCTCGCCGGCGGCGAGGAGCTTTTGGCCGATCGGGCCGTTGAGAACGGTCCAGTAGTGATCCTCGTCGCGGAAGAGATAAGGCAGACCAAAGAGCGCCATTTCGGGAACGAAGCCCTCGAGGGCGGCGGCGGAGGTTTTGACGATCGCGACGGCGCCGCGCTGGAGTTGTTCGATGGTTTCGGGCTCGGAGCCGAGCTGGCCGTTGGGGAAGACCTGGATCGCGAGCGTGCCGCCGGAGAGCTCGCCGACGCGTTTGGCCATGAGCTCCATGGCCGTGTGAACGGGGTGCGACTGATCGAGGGCGTGCGCGAGTTTCAGCACCGTGGTGGCGCCGCCGCCGGGACCGGCGTGTTTGCCCTTGCGTATCACGCCGACGAATACCGCGGCGGCGAGGAGGGCGCCGGTGACGAGGCCGACGAACAGGAAGGAGACTGCTTTACGGTCCATGAGGGGAGGGGAAGGCGAACGTGCTATCGGCGGGCGCGCGGCACAACGGAATTGTGGAAACGCGCGAGAGGAAGTGAGCGGACCGCCTTACAGCTTTGGTGGCGGGACGGAGTTGAGGCTGCGAGCACCTTTGGCGGGGTTGATCGTGACGTGGTTGAACGTGATCGAGCCGGCGTGCTGGATGACTTCGGTGTCGGTGACGCCGTTGAAGGTGGAGTGGCTGATGCGGATGTTTTCCACGACGGCGCCTTCGAAGCCGCGGATGAACATGACCCGCGGGCTCGCGGTGCTGGTGACGTTCTCGAGGAAAACATTGCGGACGACGGGCTTGAAGTCGCCCTTCGCGCCTTCCTCGTAGAGCAAGTCGATGGTGAGCACGGCTTCGCCGACTCGGCCGATGGTGACGTTGCGCATGAAGACGTTTTCGAGGACGCCGCCGCGGACGGCGTTGTTCTTGAAGCGCAGCCCGCGATCGAGATCGGGCGAGTCCATCGTGCAGTTTTCGACGAAGATGTTGCGAATGCCTCCCGAGCATTCGCTGCCGAGCACGACGCCACCGTGACCGTCCTTCATCGTGCAGTTGCGGATGATCATGTTTTCGGTGGGGACAGCGACGCGGCGGCCGTCGCCGTTGCGGCCGGATTTGATGGCGATGCAGTCGTCGCCGGTGTCGAAGACGGTGTTTTCGACGAGGATGTCGCGGCAGGACTCGGGATCGAAGCCATCGTTGTTGGGGCCGTGCGTGGTGATGGTGACGCCGCGAACGGTGATGTTTTCGGACAGGACGGGGTGGATCTCCCACATCGGCGAGCGGAGGATGGTGACGCCCTCGATGAGGATGTTTTTGCAGCGGTAGGGCTGGATGAAATTGGGGCGAAGGAACTGGCCGTCGCCGAAGATGCGCTGCTCGACGGGCGTTTCGGTTTCGGCGAGGGCGATGAGGCGTTCGCGGGCGGGTTTTTGTTTGGAGCCTTTCTTCTTGTCGTTCCAGGACCACCACGTGTCCCACGTGGAGCCGCCGTCGAGGGTGCCGGAACCGGTGATGGCGATGTTTTCTTTTTCGAAGGCGTAGATGAACGGCGAGTAGTTCATGCACTCGACGCCTTCCCAACGGGTGAAAACGATCGGGTATTTGGCGAGGTCGAACGTCCAGAGCAGCGTGGCACCGGCGGAGACGTGGAGGTTGACGTTGTGGTCGAGATGGATCGCGCCGGTGAGCCAGGTGCCGGGCGGAATCACGACGCGGCCGCCGCCGGCCTTCGTGCACGCGGCGATGGCGGCGTGGATGGCATCGGTGCTGTCGGTGTCGGGCTTGGCGCCGAAGTCGGTGATGACGAAATCGCGGTCGGGAAACGTGGGCGGCTGGATGCGGGCGAGGATGGTGTCGGCGTAGGACCAGTCGCGCGGGGTGAGGTCGGCGCGGCGGGCAGAGTCGCTGCGATCGGAGGCGAGCAGTTGTTGAACTTCGATGCCGGCGAGGATGAAGGGACCGACGCCCTTCAGGTCGTTGTCGATGATCGGTTCGCTGACGTAATATTCGAAGGAACCGTCGCGCGCGCGGCCTTTGGAGTTGGTGTAGCCGAGGCCGGCGACCTCGCAGCAACGCGTGAGGCTGATGGTGCCGTCGGCGTTTTCTTTGATGAGATCACGGATGATGCCCTCGTAGGCTTTGAGGACGACGGGGAGGTATTTGTCGCGGGGGAGGTAGCCGCGGTTGATGCCCTTCGCGAGGGAGTAGACGAACATCGAGGAACAGGTGGCCTCGAGGTAGTTTCCTTCTCGCGGACCTTGGTCCATGACCTGCCACCAGAGGCCGGTTTTCGGATCCTGCCAGCGCGCGATTCCGTCGGCGGTGCGGCGGAGGATTTCGTTGATGTGTTCGACCTCGGGGTGTGTGGGCGAGAAGAAGTCGAGCGAATCGACGAGCGCCATCGACCACCAGCCGACGGCGCGGCCCCAGAAGTGCGGGGAGGTGCCGGTTTGTTTATTGGCCCAAGGCTGTTCGCGTTTTTCGTCCCAGGCGTGGTAGTAGAGGCCGGTCTTGGGATCGTAGGCGTGGCGATCCATGAGCGTGATCTGGTTGGCGACGTCGTCGAAACGCGCGGGCTCTTCGAAGACCTTGCCGTAGTGCGCGAGGAAGGGCGACGCCATGAAGAGGCCGTCGAGCCACATCTGGTGCGGATAGCGGAGCTTGTGCCAGTAGCCGCCCTGGGAGGTGCGCGGGTGGCGCTGCAGTTGCGTGATGAGCGTATCGAGGGCGGTTTTGAGAGGTGCGTCGCGGCGGCCCTGCTCCCAGAGAAGGAGGAGGACTTTGCCGGGCGGGATCATGTCGATGTTGTATTCCTCCATCCGATACGTGGCGATGGAGCCGTCGGGCTGGATGAAGGACGTGACGGTTTTCGCGCCGTAGTCGGCGTAGCGCTCGGTGCCGGTTGTTTCGGCGAGTTTGAGGAGCGAGAGACCGAAAAGCGACGTGGTGTAATCCCAGCGGGCGCGCGGAGCGCCGCCGTGGAACATGGTCTCGCCTTTGCGCTTCATCTCGGACTCGGCGAGCCGGACGGACCAGTCGAGCGGAGAGGAGCCGTGAAAGTCGGGCGCGGAGGCGGCGCGGAGGGAGGGGGCGAGAAGCGTGAAGGCGAGGAGGACCGTGGTGAAGAGAGGACGCGTCATGCGGAGGTGGATACGCGAGCCGAACGGCGGACGGCCGGGGACAGCCGTCCCTACCTTGTCCAAGGCGGGGATCATTTGGAGACGGTGACTTTCACGGGGGAGTTGAGGCGGGCGGCTTGGGCGGCGACGTAGGCGTCCCAGGCTTCCTTCGTCGTGAACTCGCCGGCTTTGGACCAGCCCGCGCCGGCGCGGTAGCGGAGCGGCTTTTCGGGGGCGACTTTGGCGAGAAGGAGGAGATTGCGGTCGTCTTCCGCGTATCCGGAAAACGAGGACGCGTCGACGATCACGGCGGTGCCGAGGGAGCCATTGGTTTTTTGGACGACCCACTGGGCGAGCGAGGCGTCTTTTTCGGCGCGGGTGATCGCGATCTGGGGATCCTGGCCGCGATCGGCGGGCGTTTTGTTCAGGCCGATGCCGACGGTGAGTTCCTTGGGATTTCCGGTGGCGGAGAAGGTGCTTTCGATGAGGTCGAGGTTGTGGCCGGCGTCGACGGTGAAGCGTTTCACCTCGGAGACGTAGGTGCCGTTCGCGGCCCAGGTGTCGTAGGAAAGTTCGAAGATCGCGCGGATCGGGCCGTTGGCGAGGATGCGCCACTGGGCGTAGTTGCGGCCGACGTGGAGCTGTTGGCCGTCCCAGATGCCGGTGCCGCCGCAGCCGCGCGAAGGGCCGACCTGATACATGTCCATGCCCTCGCCCTCGTCGATGTGGTAGTGGTCGTGACCCTTGTTATACCAGCGATCGACGATCGGGTAGTCGACGCGCTTGCACCAGACGTCGAGGCCGCTGGTCACGAGGATTTCCTTGCCGGTTTTTTGCGGGTCCGGCGCGGCGAGGGCGGGGCCGTAGGTGCGGTGGCCGATTTTGTCGTTTTCCCAGGCGAAGTCGTCGAGACGCTCGGGGATGTAGCGGGCGAAGGCCTTGGTGGGGAAAACGGGAGCGACGCCCTCGATCCGCTCGATGGTGAAGGTGGCGGATTTTTCGCCGGCGGCGAAGTCGTGTTGGAAAATGAAATCGCCGTAGGCGATGCCCTTGTTTTGAGGATCTTTCGCCTGCGGGTGGATGTTGGTGACCTGGTAGGGGAGCGATTCGCCGCGGGCGTTTTTGACGGCGAGTTTTTGGAGGAGCGCGCCGGGGATCGCGGAGGCGATTTCGGAGAACGGGACGGTGATGGTTTCGGAGGGGCGGGCGATGTCGAGGTCGTGCGTGACGATGACGGTGAGCGAGTCGGCGGCGAGGAGGGGAGTGAGGAGGGCGGAGGCGGCGAGGGTGGCGCTGAGGAGGAGGGGTTTCATAAGGCGGAAATCTTTTGGGGCGAAAAGTTGGGAGCGTGCGCGGTCCACTCGCTCACGCTCGTAGCTACTTGTTCTGATCAGCGGGCGAGCCAGCCGCCGTCGACGGCGAGGGTGAAGCCGTGCATGTAGTCGGAGGCGGGCGAAGCGAGGAAAACAGCGGCGCCGGCGAGATCCTCGGGCGTGCCCCAGCGGCCGGCGGGGATGCGGTCGAGGATGGCGGCGTTGCGTTTCTCGTCGGCGCGAATGGCGGACGTGTTGTCGGTCGCCATGTAGCCGGGGGCGAGGGCGTTGACGTTGATGCCGTGCGGCGCGAGCTCGTTGGCCATGAGCTTGGTGAGGCCGTTGAGCGCGCTTTTCGCGGCGGTGTAGGAACCGACGCGGATGCCGCCTTGGAAGGAGAGCATCGAGGTGACGTTGATGATTTTGCCGGGCGACTTCTTCGCGATGAGCTGGCGCGCGAACACCTGGCTGAGGCGGAAGGCGGCATCGAGGTTCACGTTGAGGACCTCGCGCCAGTCCTGCTCGGTGAAATCGACGAAGGCGGCGCGGCGGATGATGCCGGCGTTGTTGACGAGGATGTCGGCGCGGCCGAGGGCGTTGACGGTCTCGTTGACGATGCGTTCGGCGGCGCCGTCGGAACCGACGTCGATCGCGATCGTGGTGGATTTGCGTCCGCGGGCGGCGATGTCGGCGGCGAGCGCGGAGGTGTCGCCGCGGGCGACGAGGGCGACATCGGCGCCGGCTTCGGCGAGCGCGAGCGCCATGCCGGCGCCAAGTCCGCGCGAGGCGCCGGTGACGATCGCGACGCGGCCATCGAGGCGGAATTTATCGAGGATGTTGGGCATGAGAGAGGTGGTTGGAGGGGTGCCCACGGAATACACGGAACACACGGAAGATAAATGTGAACAGCCGACGAACGGGCGTTGTTTTCGACTCTGTGTGTTCTGTGTGTTCCGTGGGCAGCCAAGGAAGATTTATCGCAGGTTGGACATGGGGACGGCGTCCATGTCGGTGAAGGTTTGGTTGTCGCCGCCCATCGCCCAGATGAAGCGATAGCTGCCGGTGCCGACGCCGGAGTGGATCGACCAGGAGGGCGAGAGCGCGGCTTCGCGGTCGCGGACGATGATGTGACGGGTGCGTTGGGGTTCGCCGAGGAGGTGGACGACGATGTCGGAACCGAGGTCGAAATAGAGATAGATCTCGGTGCGGCGCGAGTGAGTGTGCGTCGGCATGGTGTTCCAGACGCTGCCGGATTCGAACTCGGTGAAGCCCATGACGAGCTGGCAGCTTTTGATGCCGTCGGCGTGGATGTATTTATTGATGCGGCGGCGGTTGGCTTTGGCGGGATCGCCGATGGGGGCGCCGATGTTTTTTTCGCGGGTCGAGTGGGCGGTGGGGTGTTTCGCGTGCGCGGGCGTGCTGACGAAATAGAACGCCGCCTGACCGGAGGAGCCGTTTTCGAAAAACACCTCGCGCTCGCCGAGGCCGATGTAGAGGCAGTCGAGGGTGTTCATCTCGTGGCGCGTGCCGCCGACGCGGATGGCGCCGGGCGCGCCGATGTTGATGATGCCGATTTCGCGGCGCTCGAGGAAGAAGCTGGTGCCGGTTTCCTTGGCGTTGGGCAGTTCGAGGGCGGAGCCGGTGGGAACGGCGGCGCCGATGATCATGCGATCGAGATCGGTGTAGTGCGCGGTGACCTCGCCGGGACGAAAGAGGTCGCCGATGAGGAAGGCGTCGCGCAGGGCTTCGGTGCCGAGGGTGTTCGTCTCGGTGGGAGAGGGTGAATAATGGAGTTTCATGGCGAAACCAAAGGGCGGCGGCGGAAAAGAGAAAGCGAGAGCCGATTAATTGTTGCGGATGAGTGGTTCCGCAAGCCACGCGACGGGGTGTTAACGAGGCAACTGCGGGATACGCGCGTTCGGGCGCGGCGACAGGTCGATTTCTGGTCGCATCGTTGACATGGCCAGATTCCCCTTGGTGCGTTTGGGGAAACCCTTAACAGTGTTTGCTGACTTTCTTCCGCCACAAGCGGCGGCTGGTTCGTCTTAGCTACCATGACCCGAATTCTCCTCACCACGACGTCGTTCCAGGACACGCCCGGGGCGCATCACGATCTGCTCGCGAGCACCGGATGGGAAATCATCCGCGCGCGCGGCCCGCTCAACGAAGCGGATACACTGGCACTCGTCGGCGACGTGGATGGCTACATCTGCGGCGACGACATGATCACGCGCGCGGTGCTCGAGAAAGCGCGGCCGCGGCTGAAGGTCTTGTCGAAATACGGCATCGGCGTGGACAAGATCGACGTGAAGTCGTGCACGGAGTTCGGGATTCCGCTGCTCTTCACGCCGGGGGTGAACCACACGACGGTGGCCGAGCATACGTTCCTGCTGCTGCTCGCGCTCGAAAAGAATTTTCTGTTTCACACGGATTCGACGCGCTCCGGCGGGTGGAAGCGCAAGACCGGGCACGAGCTGTTGGACAAAACCATCGGCATCGTCGGACTCGGACGGATCGGCAAGGAAGTCGCGATTCGTGCGCGAGCCTTCGGCATGAAGGCGATCGGGTATGATGTTTATTGGGACGAGAAGTTCGCCGCCGAGCATGGCGTGATGCGCGCGGCGACGCTCGACGAGATTTTCGCGGCGTCGGATTATCTTTCGCTGCACACGAATCTGACGCCGGAAACGCGCGACATGATCAACGCGCGGAGCATCGCGAAGATGAAGAAGGGCGTGCTGATTTTGAACTGCGCGCGCGGCGAGATCGTCCACACGAGCGATATCGTGGAGGCGCTGAAGAGCGGGCAGGTGGGCGGCTACGGCACCGACGTGCTCGATCAGGAACCGCCGCCGGCGGATCATCCGCTGTTGAAGCTGCCGAATGTCGTGGTCACGCCGCATATCGGTTCGCGGACGCATGAGAGCGTGCAGCGCCAGGCGATGGCCGCGGTGAAGAACCTGATCGCGGCGATGCACGGCGAGAAGCCGCTCGCGCAGGTGAACCCGGAAGTGGCGGTCAAGAAGGTGGTCTGAATCGCCGCGGAGCGGCGGGCTGTAAGCAGTAAGCTGTAAGCTGTAAGCTGTAAGCTCCAAGCTCCACCAACACGTTCCCAAACCCTGCTTAAAGCTTAGCGCTTACAGCTTATAGCCTTTTCTCATGGAAACCTTCTACGTCGTCCCGGAAGAAGAGCACAACGCGCTGGTGGCCGCTGCGTATCGGCATCGCGGTTACAGCAAGCAGGAGGCGGAGGCGGGCGCGCGGTTTTGCGCGGAGGCCACGCGTCACGGCATTCGCACGCATAACGCGCTGAAAGCGCTGCACCTCGATCATCTTTTCGGCTCCGCCGCGGGCGGCTGCGTGCCAAAGGCGAAGATCGAAAAAGTGAAGACGCGCTATCGCGCCGCGCAGGTGTGGAATGCCAATCGCAAGCTCGGCCAGGCGACCGGCTACGCGGCGATCGAGGCGGCGATCAAGTTGGCCGACAAATACGGCGTCGGCATGGTGTCGGTCGACAATGCCTTCCACTATCTGTGGGGCGGCGGTTACGTGATGGAGGCGGCGCGGCGCGGCTACATCGCTTATACAAATTGCACGGCGGCGCTGGCGGAGGTGGTGCCGTTTGGCGGGAAGTATCCGACGCTCGGCACGAATCCGCATTCGTGGGGTTTTCCGACGACGAGCGCGATCGGTTATCCGATCGTGATCGACTGGGCGACGAGCGTCGTGGCGATGGGCCGCGTGCAACAACTCGCGCGCGAAGGGAAGCAGCTTCCGCCCGGCGCCGCGGTCGACGAAAACGGTGCGCCGACGACGGATCCGACGAAGGCGAAGTATCTGGTGCCGTTTGGCGCGCACAAAGGCTACGGGCTCGCGCTGATGAACGAGATCATCGGCGCGTTTATCGGCGGTTCGCTGCCGACGATTCGCAATCGGTGGAGCCAGGTGCCGGAAGGCGAGAAGGGCACGTGCGCGTTTTTCTTCCAGGTGTGGCATCCCGACGCGATGAGCGGCGGGGCGTTCGCGAAAGGCCGCACGCAGGCCGAAAACGTGAAGGCCGTGATCGACGACATCCTTGGACACGGAAACGAAAATTGCATGCTGCCCGGACAACTCGAAGCGCAAGCCGCGGCGCGCTGCGCGAAGAACGGCGGGCTGTTGTTCTCCGAGGCGGAGATCAACGCCTTTAGCGAAATCGCCGGCGAAATCGGCAAGCGCGCCTGGCTCCTCACCGAGCTGAAAGTCGCCGAGTGATTTTTTAGAAACCACGAAATACACGCAGCACACGAAAAGGGACGGATCTTCGGTGGTTTGAACTTTCGTGTAGTTCGTGTGTTTCGTGGTTCTTCAACCCGATTGATTCATCTTCTCTCCCCATGAGCCTCCAAATCAAACCTGCGAATTCCTGCGCATTTGATCAGATTTCACTCGGCGAAGTGATGCTTCGCCTCGATCCGGGCGAAGGCCGCATCCGCACCGCCCGCGAGTTCAAGGTCTGGGAAGGCGGCGGCGAATACAACACGTCGCGCGGCCTTCGGAAATGCTTCGGCTACAAGACGGCGGTCTGCACCGCGTTCGTCGACAACGAGGTCGGCCATCTCGTCGAGGACTTCATCATGCAGGGCGGGGTCGCGACCGACTTCATCAAGTGGCGCGAAGACGACGGCATTGGTCGCTCGGTGCGCAATGGCCTCAACTTCACGGAGCGCGGCTTCGGCATTCGCGGCGCGGTCGGCGTGCCCGATCGTGGCAACACGGCGGCGTCGCAGCTCAAGCCGGGCGATTTCGATTGGGATCACATCTTCGGCAGGCTCGGTGCGCGGTGGTTTCATACCGGCGGTATCTTCGCGGCGCTGTCGGAGACGACGGCGGCGTTGACGATCGAGGCGGTGCAGGCGGCGAAGAAGCACGGCACGATCGTATCCTACGATCTCAACTACCGGCCCTCGCTGTGGAAGACCATCGGCGGCCTGAAAAAGGCGCAGGAGGTCAATCGCGAGATCGCCAAGTATGTCGACGTGATGATCGGCAACGAGGAGGACTTCACGGCCTCGCTCGGTTTCGAGGTCAAAGGCGCCGACCACAATCTCTCCAAGATCGAAATCGACGCGTTCAAGGAGATGATCGCGACGGCGGTGAAGGCGTATCCGAATTTCAAGGTCGCCGCGACGACGCTGCGCCGCGTGATCACCGCGACGAAGAACGACTGGAGCGCGATCCTCTGGCACGACGGCCAGTTCCACGAGAGCCGCAAGTATCCGGAACTCGAGATCCTCGACCGCGTCGGCGGCGGCGACTCGTTCGCGAGCGGCGTGCAGTTCGGCTTCATGGAGTTCAACGACCCCCAGAAGGCGGTCGAGTATGGCGCGGCGCACGGTGCGCTGGCGTCGACGACGCCCGGCGACACGTCGATGGCGACGCGCAAGGAAGTCGAAAAGCAGATCAAGGGCGGCGGCGCGCGCGTGGTGCGCTGAGCGGGCGAGCCGAGATCGTTTGTGCGTGGGGCGGGTCCGAGACCCGCCCTACTTGTTTTTACGCCGGGTGCGGCGGACTTAGATCAACCCCTGGTGCATGCACCAGCGCACGAGGCCGGGCAGGTCGCGCAGACCGAGTTTCGCGAGGATTTGGGCGCGGGCTTTTTCGACGGTGCGCGGACTGAGGTGGAGCTGGGACGCGATTTCTTTCGATATCATTCCGCTCGCGACCATGCGCGCGATTTCCCGCTCGCGCTCGGTCAGGAGCGTGAGAGGCGACGAGGCGTTGGCACCGGGCGATGAGCGGTGGGCGGGCGTGAGTTTGACATTGGTGGAGAAATAGAGGCCGTCCTCGAGGACGCGGCGCACGGCTCGTTCGAGTTCTTCGAGTCGCGAGGTCTTGTGGACGAAGCCCGAGACTCCGAGTGAGAGAAGCTCGGCGGGGAGGTGAGGATTTGTTTCGCCAGTCAGGACGATGATGCGGAGCGACGGATGGGTTTCGTGCAGGATGCGAATCACCTCGCGTCCGCTCACGTCCGGCAGCCCGATGTCGACAATCAGGAGATCGGGAGGGTGGGCGAGGCAGTGGTTCAGGCCGTGACTGCCGGTCGCGAAGACGTGCATTTCTTTTAGCTGGAGCCGATCGCGCATGGCGCGGGCCAGCAGGTCCGACAGCAGAAGATCGTCTTCGATGATCACCACACGGGAAGCGGCAAGGTCGGTAAGACTGTTGAGTGGCTGAGGTGAAGTCACTGAGGTGCAAGGTGCGGCGACTTTCCCGTCGAGCAAGTGCCGCTCGTAGAACTACGACGACGAATCGTAGCCCCCTCCGTTGTGATTATGGGGGAAAACCCTCGTAACCCTGCCCCCTCCGATAATGGCAGTTGATTCGAAATAACCCAGACGCAGCCGCCGTTCTCCTCAACCAACCGTCAAAATGAAGCTTCGATTGCTATTATGCCACCTGCTCGCAGGGCTATTTTGTTTAGCCGCTGCTGCGTCTGCTCACGCTGTGTCGACCCACACTACTCTAACGAGTTCTCCCGACCCCTCGGTGGTCGGCCAACCGGTCTACTTTATGGCTACAGTTGCCGTTGTGCCCCCTGCTACGGGAACGCCGACGGGCAGCGTGACCTTCATCTTCTCGGATGGTCGCCCGTCCATCACTGTGCCGCTCGACCTCGGCGGTCAGGCCCCGGTGATTGTTGCGGACATGTCCGCCGGCACCCACCAGGTGGCCGTGGTTTACGGGGGCGACACCACCTATAATCCTTCCTCGAGCTCGATCGATTTCCACGAGGTTTCTACGGCTCCGTCAATGACGACGGTGACGGTCACTCCGGATCCTTCTGCGGCGGGCCAGATCGTGACTATCTCCGCAATGGTTGAGACCATGCCGCCAGCGTCGGGCACGCCGACGGGCACCGTAACGTTTGTGGGCCCCGGCGGCCTGAGCCAAACGGTGGAGCTCGACTTCGTCGGCGAGGCGGTGCTGACGACGACCGCGTTGGAGTCTGGCACCATCGTTGCGACCTACAACGGTGACGGGAATTTTGACGGATCGGTGGGCATGGCCGACATCGCCGTCAGTGCGGCGACCTCGACCACAACAGTGTCGGTTGACCCGGCCGTCTCGGTCGCGGGCCAACTGGTCGAGATCGTCGCGACGGTCGAGACGAGCACCGGCGGCATTCCGACTGGGATGGTGAGCTTCACGGGTCCGGACGGCAACAATCAAACGGCCCCGCTCGACGCAACGGGGCAGGCGGCGATCCAAGCGAGTTACTTCGAAAGTGGCACCATCACCGCGAGCTATACGAGCGACAGTGCTGCGGTCGAAGATTCCTACGGTTCCGCGGACATCACGGTGACGCCGGCTATGACGACCGCGGTCGTTTCGACGAACATCATTTCGCCCGTTTACGGCCAAGAGGTCATGGTCGAAGCCATTGTCACGGTCGACGCGCCTGGTTCCGGCGTTCCGACCGGCGTGGTTCAATTTACCGGAGCCGGTGTGAATGAAACCCTGACGCTTGATGCTGCCGGAACGGCGGCTTTCACGACAAACATGCTGACGTCGGGCACGCTCGTCGTCACTTACGGCGGCGACGGCACCTACGGTGAAGCGAGCGGCACCACGGTTGTGACGGTTCTTCCCGCCGTCACCACGACGGCGGCTTGGCCCTCGCCCGATTCGTCGAACTACAGTGACGAAGTCACTCTGTTTGCCAACGTCACCACGGATGCGCCTGGTTCCGGCACGCCGGTCGGGTCGGTAACCTTCAACGGTCCCTCCATGTTGGCCCAGACGGTGCCGCTCGATGCGACCGGCACGGCGGCAATCACGACCGACTCGCTGACCAGCGGCACGATTACTGCCACCTATATATCGGGCAATCCGGACGCGTTCAGCGGTTCAACGGGCACGGCCACGATCACGGTCGTTCCCGCGATCACGAACATCGAACTGACCCTTTCGAAAAACGTCTCCGTTGCCAGTGAGCCGGTTGATCTGATCGTGACGGTGAGCGCGGTCGACAATTCGTCACTCACTCCGGGCGGCACGGTGACCTTCACCGGTCCGGGCGGCCTCAACACGAGCGTCACGCTGGACGCGACGGGCCAAGCGGCGTTGACGACGTCGACGCTGAGCACCGGCACGGTCACGGCGACTTACAATGGAATCGGTCCTATGTTTTCGCCTTCGAGCGACTCGCGGGGTATCACCGTCGACCCCGCTGTTTCGACCACTCAGTTGACCGTCACGCCAAACCCATCGGTTTACGGCGAGATGGTGTCGGTCGCGGTGGCGGTGACGGGTGAAGCGCCCGCGACGACCATTCCGACGGGCTCGGTGGCGTTCTCCGACTCCAATGGATTCTACCAGATCGTTCCCCTCGACGGGTCCGGTCAGGCCGAACTCACCACGACGGCGCTGACCACCGGCACGTTGACCGCGAGCTACTATGGCGATGCCATTTTCAACGGCTCCACCGATATGGTCGATGTGACCATCAATCCGGCGGACACGAGCACGACGGTGGTGGCGATTCCGGATCCGTCGACCACCGGCGAGATGGTCGAGATTTACGCCACCGTCACCGCGGAGGCGCCCGGCTCCGGCACGCCCGAGGGCACCGTGACCTTCACGGGCCCCAACGGCTTCAACCAAACCGTCGCGCTCGACGCGACGGGGATCGCCGGCTTCACGACGACCGCGCTGAAAACCGGCACCGTCACCGCGACCTACAACGGCGACGCGAACTTCAACGGTTCCCAAGGCACGGTCGATGTCACCGTCGACCAAGGCGGCATTTCCGTTGCGCTCACGGCTACTCCGGACGTCTCGATCTTCGGTTTGACCGTGACGCTCACGGCGCAGGTCGAAGTCCTCCCTCCCGCGTCCGGCCATCCCTCGGGTTCGATCACGTTCATGGACGGCTCGAACGAACTCGCGGTCATCGACCTATCGCAAGGCGAGGCCTCGTTCAGCACGTCCGAACTGAGCGTCGGCACGCACAGCATCAATGCCGTTTACAACGGTGACGATAACTTCAGCTCCGCCTCGAGCGAAGCGGTCGAGGTCACGATCGAAGCGGCGTTCCATTCGGCCGACACCGATTTCGACTGGCAGCTCAGCCTCGCCGAGCTCACGCGCGTAATCGAACTCTACAACACGCGCGACGGCGACGTCCGCACCGGCGAGTATCATTTCGAACTCGGCACGGAAGACGGCTTCGCTCCCGGGCCCGGTCTGCTGCCGACGTTCCACTCCGCGGACGTCGACCAGAACGGCAAACTGAGCCTCACCGAGCTGACTCGCGTGATCGAGCTCTACAACACGCGCGACGGCGATACCCGCACGGGCGCTTATCACACCCAGGCCGACACCGAAGACGGTTTCGCGCCCGGTCCGGAGCTCGACAACTGAGCACTCCGTTCACCTCGGACCCAATCTGAACTTTGAGAAAATGAATCTGAAATTTTTAATCACCCTTCTCCTCGCCGTCTTTACGGCGAGTGCGGCCCAAGCCGCGTCCCCGGCCACCGCGGCGCTTGTGCCGTCCAGTTCCCACCTGCTTCCAGGGGGCGGCACCGTGACGTTCACGGCCAACGTCGCCGGTTATCCCGGGCCCACCACCGCCATCGGCTGGACCGTGAACCTGCCGGCGGGTTGGAGCTACGTGAGCGGCACCGGCGAGCCCGACGTGAAACCCGTTGCGGGCACCGTCGGCACGCTCGAGTGGGCGTATGTCTCGATTCCGACCGACGCGAGCTTCAGCTTCACGGTCGCGTATCCGGCGGGCATTACAAACACGCAGACCGTGACCTCGGCCGTGATCGTGCGCGTTTCCGGCCATCGCCAGAACGTCACGCCTGAAGATGTGTCCTTCTCGACCGTGTCGATTCCCGTGATCACCAACACGGATCCGGCGGCCGCGACCTACGGCAGCACGCTGTCGTTCAACATCGAAGCGGAAAGCCCGATCGAAATCATGAGCTATGACGCCACGGGCCTTCCTTCGGGCCTCACCCGCAGCGGCGCCACGATCTTCGGCGCGCCGACGCAGACCGGCTCGTTCCCCGTGACGCTCTCCGCCACCAACGCCGCCGGCACGGCGACGAAGAACATCACGCTCACCGTCAACACCGCCAACGCGTCGATCGCGCTTGGCAACCTCTCGCACACCTACAACGGCTCGCCCAAGTCGGCCACCGCGCAGACGAATCCCGCCGGGCTGCCCGCCGTGATCACATACGATGGCAACACGACCCCGCCGACCGACGCCGGCAGCTACGCCGTCGTGGCGACCATCGATTCGGCGACCCACACCGCGACCGCCAGCGGCACGCTCACGATTGCGCAAGCCGAGCAAACCGTCTCGTTCGCGGATCCGGGCACGGTGCCGCCTGACCAGTCGGTGACGCTCGCAGCCAGCTCGAGCGCGAACCTTCCGATCACGTTCACGCTCATCAGCGGCAGCGCGACTTTGACCGGCTCTACGCTCACGATCCAAGGCACCGGCACGGTCGTCGTCCGCGCGGCAGCGGCGGGAAGCACGAACTACAAGTCCGCGCACACTGATCGCACGATCAACTCCTCGAAGCTGGCGCAAACGATCACGTTCGCGCCGCTCCCTGATCGTCTCACGAGCGACGGTCCGTTCGAGGTGAGCGCCAGCGCGAGTTCCGGTCTCCCGGTCACCTTCACGATTGTATCGGGAAGCCCCGCACAACTCTCCGGCAAAACGGTGACGCTCCTCGGCACGCCGGGCACGGTCACGATCCGCGCCTCGCAATCCGGTAGCGACACCTATCAAGCTGCGAGCGACGTCACCCGTTCCTTCGAAGCGAACGCCGTGGGCGATCTCGTCTTCTTCGGCCGTTTCCTCTCGAGCGCCAGCCAGTCGATGACGCGCGCCGATGGCGCTCGCGTCGTCGCACTCACCGACGGCGACACGCAGGTCGGAGACATCGCGGCGGTTCTTCCGGCGAACTCCGAGACGGGGTCGCTCCTGATTGTTGCGCCGTCGATCGGTATCAACGAACTGGTGACGTTCACCCTCGATGCCGACGACCGCTTCACCGCGACCGTGACGCAAACGTTGCCGACGAGCCGCACGCTCACGTTGCGCGGCCAGATCGTTGGTGCGACGCTCTCCGGCTCGATCGATGGCACGGGCTACAGCTTCAGCACCCAGCTGGAGCCGTCTAGCGGTCCGTCCGCTGATGCCTCCGGTCTCTACCGCTCGAGCGCGCTGGAAACGGATCAGGGCATCGTCTACTCGATCGTCGGTTCGAACAACAATGTGCTCGTGCTCGCGATCACGCCGACGCTCACCGTTGGCGGTTCCGCGACGCTCGCGTCGAACGGCTCCTTCCAGCTCCAAGTCTCGAACGTCACGCTGCAAGGTTCGGTGGACGCCGCTACGACCATTGTCGCCGGCACGATCATCATCCCGAACCAAGCTCCGATCGGCTTCGCCGGCTTGGCCGTCGGCACCGCGCGCACCGACCGCCTGGTTGGTCTCTCGTCCCGCGGTCGCGTCGGCTCCGGTGAAAAGATCCTCATCTCCGGTCTGGTGATCGGCGGATCGCAACCGAAGCAGGTCCTCATCCGCGCAATCGGTCCGTCTCTCACGCCGCTCGGCGTCAGCGGTGTCCTCGCCGATCCTGTGATCCGCGTGTTCAAAGGTTCGTCGGTCATCGCGGAAAACAACGACTGGGGTTCCAACGAAAACGCCGCCGACATTGCGGCGGTCGCACGACGCGTCGGAGCGTTTGCGGTCACGGCCGGCAGCAAAGACGCGATCCTCGTCACCACGCTGCAACCGGGCGCCTATACCGTGCACGTTAGTGGCGGCGAAGGCGTCGCCCTCGCCGAAATCTATGATGCCTCTGAAAATCCGCAGGCGGAGTATCAGCGCCTGATCGACATCTCGACGCGCGGCGAAGTCGGCACGGGCGAAAACGTCCTCATCGGCGGACTCGTGATCACGGGCAACGCGCCGAAGAAAGTGCTGATCCGCGGCGTCGGTCCCGCGCTCGCCGCGCAAGGCGTCGCCGCGCCGCTGGCCGACCCGGTGTTGAAGGTGTTCAAGGGTTCGGAGCAAATCGCGACGAACGACAACTGGAGCGCCGACGCGTCCGCCGCCGCGCTCATCACCGCCGCCGAGACGGCTGCGGGAGCGTTCCACCTTCAGGCCGGCAGCAAGGATGCGGCGCTCGTGCTGACGCTCGCTCCGGGCAACTACACGGTGCACGTCGGCGGCGCGAACAACACCACTGGCGTGGCGCTCGTCGAAATCTACGAAGTGCTCGACTGAGAAAGCTCCAGGCAGCCATCTCGCAAAACAGGGGCGGACCTTCGGGTCCGCCCTTTTTTTGCTCCACGGATGCGGGCCGGGAATGCATCCAAAAAATGGAGACGGGAAAAATGGCCGTAACGAGATGGGACATCGGGTTGGGCTCACGCGTTGGTCGCCGGCTTCCGTTTACGCCCATGTTTCTGTCTTCCCGCCAACCCGTCGGACCGTGGCTGCGTTCCTGTTTCACGGAACGATGTAGCGCCAGCCGCCTCCGCGGCGGATTTGTCGCCGACAAGTTCGTGCTCAACGGCGACAGCCCGCCGACGCAAAGCAAAGGGGCGGGTCCTCGGACCCGCCCTTTTCGTTTGGCAAATATCGTGCGGAGTTGCGCGCGTTCGAGTCGTGCGCGTCAACTCGCGGCGGCGACGGCCGCGGGCCGAATCACTTCCGTGAGCGCGTCGCGCAGCGTTTGCAGCCGCGGCGTATCGATCTGCTGCGAGGGTTCGGAGCTTTCGATGTAGAACGTGTCGATCGCCACGCCGCGCTCGGTGCCGATGCGCGCGAACGTGATGTCGAAGCCGTGATCCGAAATGATCTTCGCGAGCCGGTAGAGCAGGCCGATCTGGTCGCGCGCCTGGATTTCCACGATGGTCCGCTGCATCGCGAGTTCGTGGTAAACTTCCACCGTCGGCGGAAACGACGTGTGCAACGCCTCGCCGTTGCTGCTCGCCGTGTAGCGGCTCGCGGCGTGCCGTTTCGCCTGCGAAACGATTTCGGGATAAAGGTCCTTGTTCGAAACCAGCGCCGCTTCGATCGTGCGCGCGAACGTTTCCTGCGCCGCGGTGCTTTGGACGACGCCGCGTCCCGGTTCGACGACGTAGAAGGTGTCGATCGCGATGTGGTCCGAACGCGAGATCACCTTTGCGCCGAGAATGCTGAGGCCCGCCACGCTGAAGGCGCCGGCGAGTTTGTAGAACAAACCGGCGCGGTCCCACGTCACCACGTCGACGACGGTGAGCGAGCGGTTCAGGTCGTCATGCCAGTCGATGATCGGCTTGAGCGTGCCGACGGAGTCCGCGGTGGCGATGGACTTGAACAATTTGTTCACCATCTGGATGTGCAGGGCGATGTCGTCGGGGTCGGTCTGGATGAAGTAGCGTTCGGGGAGCAGCCCGAAATGAGCGACAATCTCTTCGGAGCTGATGCCGGGGATCTGGCGCGCGATGAGTTCCTGTTGAGTCATTTGCTTCTTCTTTTCGTAAGTGGCGTGAACGGCTTCGCCCAGATTCAGATGCTCCAACGTAGCGCGGAAAAGTCGGGTGTGAAGGGTGTCTTTGTAACTATTCCAAAGGCTCGCCGCGGTCCCGCGCGCATCGCAGAAGGTGTGGACGTAGAGATTACGGAGGCGTTCCGGGTCTCCCACGATCTCGGCGAAAGCGGCAGCTGTGTTGGGATCATCGACGTCCCGCTTCTGCCAGAATCGTGCCATCACCAGATGATTTTTGATGACGAATTCGATGAGCTCACGGCTGTCCGGCTTGATGCCGAGCCGCTCCAGAATGGGCCCGGCGATCGTAACGCCTTTTTCCGCATGGCCCTGAATGCCGTCGGCCTTGCCGATGTCGTGAAGCAGGAGCGTGAGGTAGAGCAGGGCGGGATCGTCGGTCTCGTGCAGCGCTTCGCGATATTTTAACGTGATCGGTTCGGCCTCCGTGAAGATGAGGTCGAGCTGCCGGATCGCCTCCAGGGTGTGCACGTCGGCGGTGTAGCGGTGGTAGAACTCGTGCTGCACCAGGCACGTAAGTCCGTCGAATTCAGGGATGAACTGCGCGAGCATCCCGAGTTCGTGCATCAGGTTCAGCGTGGGAAACACCGCCCCGGCTTCCGACAGGATCGCGCGGAAGGTCACGCTCGCGTCATGGGAATCCCGATACTGGGGCGTGAAGAGAGTCCGGGATTCCCGGATGAGCGCCGCCAGGTGAAAGTCCAGCGCGCAGTCGAGCTGCTGGCGGTGCCGGAAGACGCGGATCAGGCGGACCGGATCCTGTTTGAAAACGTCCGGAGATTCGGCCGCCAGTTCGCGGCCGCGCAGGATGAAACCGTCGAGTTTCTTCGTGCGGCGGAAACGCGACGCGAGCAGGCTTTCCCGGATCGAGACTTTCCCGCCCGAGGCGTCGCGACCGATCGTGAGCGCGAGCCGGCTTTCGACGAGTTTCGAGATGCGGAAGATCGACTGCGCCGAGCGGTAATAGTCCTGCATGAACCGCTCCACGCGCACGAGGAGATCGGTGTCGTGATAGCCGAGCGACTCCGCCACCTTCGGTTGCAGATCGAGGTCGAGCACGTCGGTGGGACGCGAACTCAGGAAATGCATTTCGTTGCGGACGCGGAGCAGGAAGTCGTAGGCGCGCGTGAACTCCGCCAGCTCCTCGGCCCGCAGGTAGTTCTGCGT
>Ga0207868_1000410_pt1 | contig 47534 bp, 46 predicted proteins | sample Passage237B_FD_187370 | JGI IMG/M metagenome (GOLD analysis project Ga0207868, IMG submission 187370) | Cellulose adapted compost microbial communities from Newby Island Compost Facility, Milpitas, CA, USA - Passage2 37B (SPAdes) (version 3) ... | reverse complement strand
CAAGCAGCTTGGCGTCGCCGCCGCCCATGCCGCCGAGCGCGAACATGGAGAAGGTCATCGCAAGAACCGCCGCGCCTGCCGCCAGATGCAGGCCGATCGCCTGCCACTGCATGCCGGTGAGCGGCGCCAGCACCACGAACGCAGCGACGAGCAGGATCGACACGCGATTGGCAATCGTCATCGAGACCATGTCCGAGATCGCGGCAAACAGCATGCAGAACGGGAAGACGACAAGGATTGCGGCTTCGAGCATCGCCGGTCTCCGACAAGTAGGCGCTGCCCAAACCTAGAGCCCGCGCATTAATCATTCGTTGAAGATGCGGAAAGGATGCGTTCTGGAGGCCGTAAACAGCCAAAAGGCCGCCCGGACGGGCGGCCTTTCGCAGCAATGCAGTCCCCACGGACAGCCGCGCCGTCACTCGGACTTGGCGGCGGCGTCGAGATGCGTGGCGATGTTGTTGAACTGCGTGCCCAGCTTACCGCCGAGCGTGGTGGCACCAGCCGTGATCGCGAGCGCGATCAGGGCAGCAATGAGGCCGTATTCGATAGCGGTCGCGCCGGACTCGTCCTTGGCGAAACGTGCGAAAAGCTTGGACATCGTAAACTCCGTATCCAGGTGTGGCACAGCTTGGCCCGCCGGCTCTTGTTCGTTTGACCGGTCGGATCGTGGCGACACTACCCGGCAGCTCTTGCGATCGGCTTAAGGAACATGATTACCGATTCGTAAGTGGAAAACGGCGGCGGGAACGCCTGCATTTTTCCCGCGACCGGCGCGGGGCGCAGGGGCGCTTAACCGTTGCTTCACCAATCCCGTTCATGGTCGGGCAAGGGTTTTCCGGCCGGAGAGGTGTCATGGTGCATCGGGGGCGCATTCTTGCAAGGGCCTGCGCAGGCGCGGCGCTCGCCGCATCGTCGCTGCTCGTCGCGCAGCCGGCGGCCGTCGCGGCCCCGGGCATCCAGGTCGTGATGAACCAGGCGAGGATCGTCAAGCTGGCGCGGCCCGCCGACACGATCGTCATCGGCAATCCCGCGATCGCCGACGCCTCCGTGCAGGACGCCAGCACCCTCGTGCTGACCGGCAAGGGCTTCGGCGTCACCAACCTCGTGGTGCTCGACACCGACGGCAACCCGATCGTCGACGAGCAGGTCGTGGTGTCGCGCGACGCTCCCTATTCCGTGCGCGTGTACAAGCGCGCGAGCGTGCAGACGCTGTCCTGCACGCCGATGTGCGAGAGCGCCCACAAGAACGATGCAGAACGCGCCTCGGAGATGGAGCTCGGCAGCCAGTAGGCCGCCCGGCGCCCGGCGCGGTTAACGAACCGTTGGCGCCGCAGCGAAAATTTGCCGCATCGCCCAAACCGGAATTCAACGCCTCCGCGCTATCGTCCTCCCGATGCAGGACCGCGTGGGGCGGATGGATATGCACGACAAGGACAAAAAGGCCCGGGAAGGGCGCCGGCGCGGCCGGCTTCTCGCACGGTTCGGCCGCAACAGGCGCGGCAGCGTGGCGATCGAGTTCACCGCATTGGCGATTCCCTTCGCCATGCTGGTCTTCGCCATCCTTGAAAGCTGCATCTCCTTCGCAGCCCAGCAGGTGCTCGCCAATACGACCGACGACATCGCGCGCCAGCTCCGCACCGGGCAGATCAAGGCGGCCGATATCGACGAGGCGACGCTGAAGAGGATGATCTGCGACCGGCTCGACATCGTGGTGGCCAGCGGCTGCCCCGAGCTAGTGGTCGACCTTAGGGAGTTCCCGACCTTCGCGGCGGCCGCCGCGGTCAGCGTCAGGCTGACGTCCGACGGCGACATCGACACGACCGGCTTTGCCGTCAGGCCCGGCCCCTCGATGTCGAAGAACATGCTGCGCGTGTTCTACCGCTGGCCGATCATCACCGACTTCATGCGCAAGTCGATGTCCAATCTCAAGGGCGGCAAAACCCTGCATTTCGCTACGGCGACCTGGCAGAACGAGCCGTTCGACGACTAGCGGCGGGAACGGGGGCGACCATGACAATCCAGTTGCTTGACACCGGCCAGTTGCTTGAAACCGGACTGCGCGCGACGCTGCACATCGGCCGCTCGGCGCGGCGCCTGCTCGCCGACCGGCGCGGCGTGGCCGCGATCGAGTTCGCCTTCATCGCGCCGGTGCTGCTGTCGCTCTATTTCGTCACGATGGAGGTCTCGCAGGGCATCGAGGTCAACAAGAAAGTGGGCCGCGTCGGCTCGATGGTGGCCGATCTCATCACCCAGCAGCAGGCGATCTCGACGACGGAGATCGACGCGATCATGCAGATCGGCAGCTCGATCCTGCAGCCCTACAACCGCTCCCGGCCGACGATCACCGTCACCGCCATACAGGTCAGCGACGAGGACAGCCCGAAGGCGACCATCGCCTGGTCGCGCAAGCTGTCGAACGGAACCATCGGAAAGGGCGCCAAGACCGGCGACCCGGTGAACATCCCGGCATCGCTGATCACCCGCAACACGTTCCTCATCCGCGTCGAGAGCGAGCTGGCCTACAAGCCGGTGATCACCTGGACCGCGAACCAGAAGCAGGCGCTCGGCCTCGCCGCCGCCTTCGACGGCATCGAGATGAAGGAGCAGTATTTCCTGCGCCCGCGCATCAGCTCGGCGATCGGCTGCACCGGCTGCTGACGGCCTGCTCCGCGGCGGCCCGCCGCCCGGTCGGCAAGGCCGCGCATACGTTTCCAAATTGCCACCGGGCCGCTTCGTGCCTATGTCTTGTCGGCACGCGACGCAGGAAATGGAAACGGCATGGCCAGGGCATTCGTCTTCGTCCTCGATTCCTTCGGGATTGGCGGCGCACCCGACGCCGCACGCTTCGGCGACGAAGGAGCCGACACCTACGGCCACATCAAGGCGCGCTGCGCGGCCGGCGGAGGCGATCGCGACGGCCTGCGCAGCGGACCGCTTTTCCTGCCCAATCTCGACGCACTCGGGCTCGATCACGCGGCGGCGCTGGCAACCGGCCGGCCCCTGCCCGCGCATGCGACCGCGGCAGGCGCCTTCTTCGGCGCCGGCACCGAGATCTCGAGCGGCAAGGACACGCCCTCCGGCCACTGGGAGATGGCGGGCGTACCCGTCACCTTCGACTGGGGCTATTTCCCCGACACCGTCCCGACCTTTCCGCAGGCCCTGACCGACGCGATGATCCGGGAGGGCGGGCTGCCGGGCATCCTCGGCAATCGCCACGCCTCCGGCACCGCGATCATCGAGGAGCTCGGCGAGGAGCATGTGCGCACCGGCAAGCCGATCGTCTACACCTCGGTGGATTCGGTCATCCAGATCGCCGCGCACGAGACCGCCTTCGGCCTCGAGCGCCTTTACGATCTGTGCGAGATCACCCGCAAGCTGGCCGATCCCTACAATATCGGCCGCGTCATCGCCCGGCCGTTCCTGGGCAGCAGCGCGGCCGACTTCGAGCGCACGCCAAACCGGCGCGACTACGCGGTGCCGCCGCCGGAGCCGACCCTGCTCGACAGGGTGTCGGCGGCGGGCCGGCAGGCGATCGCGGTCGGCAAGATCGGCGATATCTTCGCCCATCGCGGCATGACCGACATCCGCAAGGCGCCCGACAACATGGCCATGTTCGACGTCGCGCTGGGCGCGATGGACGACACCGGCGACGGCGACTTCGTCTTCGCCAACTTCGTGGATTTCGACACGCTGTACGGCCATCGCCGCGACGTGCCGGGCTATGCGGCGGCGCTGGAGGCGTTCGACCGGCGCATACCGGAAGCGCTGGCGCGGCTGAAGGCCGGCGACATGCTCATCTTCACGGCCGACCACGGCAACGATCCGACCTGGCGAGGCACCGACCACACGCGCGAGCGGACCCCCATCGTCGGCATCGCGCCGGGCTCTAAGGGCGGGTCGGTGGGCGTCCGCGCGACCTTCGCCGATCTCGGCGAGACCGTGGCCGCGCATCTCGGCCTCGAGCCCGGCCGGCACGGCACGTCCTTCCTGCCGCAGATATCCTGACATGCCCGAACTTCCCGAGGTGGAGACCGTCCGGCGCGGGCTGCAGCCAGCCATGGAAGGCGCGCTGATCGAGACGGTCGAGCAGCGGCGCGCGGACCTGCGCTTCCCCTTTCCCGCCGGTTTCGCCGGGCGGCTGCAGGGGCGCAGCGTCACGTCGGTCGGACGCCGCGCCAAATATCTGATCGTCCATCTGGACCGGGACCCCGTTCTGATCTGCCATCTCGGCATGTCCGGCTCCTTCCGCATCGAGACGGAAGACGAGATGGCGACGCCGGGCCGCTTCCATCACGCCCGCTCGAAGGCGGCAGCGCACGACCATGTGGTCTTTCACCTGAGACATGCCGACGGCGCGCGCATGCGGATCGTCTTCAACGATCCACGCCGCTTCGGCTTCATGCTGTTTTCCGACGCGGACGGCCTCGCCACCCATCCGATGCTGGCCGGCCTCGGCGTCGAGCCGACCGGCAACGCACTCGACGGCGCGCTGCTCAACGGGCTGCTTTGCGGCAGGAAGGCGCCGCTGAAAGCCGCGCTGCTCGACCAGACGCTGATCGCCGGGCTCGGCAACATCTATGTCTGCGAGGCGCTGTGGCGGGCGCGGCTGTCGCCGCTTCGCGCCGCCGGCTCGATCGCCTCGGCCTCGAAAGCCTCGACGGAACGCACCGAGCGGCTCGCACAGGCGATCCGGGAGGTGATCGCGGAGGCGGTCGCGGCCGGCGGCTCGTCGCTGCGCGACTATGTCCACACCGACGGCTCGCTCGGCTATTTCCAGCACGCCTTCGCCGTCTACGGCCGCGAGGGCGAAGCCTGCCGCCACGCCGGCTGCACGGGAACGGTGCGGCGGGTGGTGCAGTCCGGCCGGTCGACTTTCTATTGCAGCGCCTGCCAGCGTTAGCTACAGCCTCACGAACGGCAGCGTTGAGGAGCAGTGACATGGCCTACGAGACGATCCTCGTCGAAACCCGGGGCAAGGTGGGGCTGATCACGCTCAACCGGCCGAAGGCGCTCAACGCGCTCAACACGACGGTGCTGCGCGAGGTCGTCCAGGAACTGAAGGCGATGGAGGCGGACGCGCGGATCGGCGCGATCGTGCTGACCGGCTCGGAAAAGGCCTTCGCCGCCGGCGCCGACATCAAGGAGATGCAGCCCAAGACCTATATCGAAGCCTTCACTGAGGACTTCTTCGCGGGCTGGGAGGAGGTCACGCGCATCCGCAAGCCGATCGTCGCGGCGGTTGCCGGCTACGCGCTCGGCGGCGGCTGCGAGCTTGCCATGATGTGCGACTTCATCATCGCCGCCGATACCGCCAGGTTCGGCCAGCCGGAGATCACCATCGGCGTCATGCCCGGCATGGGCGGCTCCCAGCGGCTCACCCGGTTCGTCGGCAAGTCCAAGGCGATGGACATGTGCCTGACCGGCCGCATGATGGATGCCGCCGAGGCCGAGCGCGCGGGGCTGGTGTCGCGCGTGGTGCCGGCCGCCGATCTGATCGAGGAAGCGCTGCGCGCAGCCGAGAAGATCGCCGACTTCTCGCTGCCTGCCGTGATGATGGCCAAGGAGGCGGTCAACCGCGCCTACGAGACGACGCTGGCCGAGGGGCTGCGCTTCGAGCGGCGGATCTTCCACTCCATGTTCGCGCTGGAGGACCAGAAGGAGGGCATGGCGGCCTTCACCGAGAAGCGCACCGCCAATTTCCGCAACCGCTGAACGGGCGCCGTTGACGGCTCCGGCAAGCTGAACTATAAGCCCGCCAACCAAAGGCGGCCGCGCAGGCTGCCTGTTTGTTTTCGAGCCCCGACCGGCCGTGCGGCCAAGGGGCCGTCCTGAAGATAGAGAGGCATCATGGCCAACACGCCCTCGGCCAAGAAGGCAGCGCGGAAGATCGCCGCCCGCACCGCCATCAACAAGAACCGTCGCTCGCGCGTGCGCACCTATGTCCGCAAGGTCGAGGAGGCGCTGGCCTCCGGCGACAAGGCGGCGGCCGAAGCCGCCTTCAAGCAGGCGCAGCCGGAGCTGATGCGCGCCGCCACCAGGGGCGTGCTCCACCGCAACACGGCATCGCGCAAGGTGTCGCGCCTGGCGCAGCGGGTGAAGTCGCTCGGCGCCTGAAGCCGCCGCCCAACACGGCGAAATGTCACGGCCCGGCACGCGTTGCCGGGTTTTTCTTTTGAAGCCCAATGGCTTGCCCTTCCGTCGCGGCACCCGCGCGGCGGATGACGATTTTCCCTTTGCCGGCAGCCCCTGCCCCGGCCTTCCGCCGGGCGCGCGCCGGAAACAGCGGAAACTATTCTTACGTCTCGAATTCTTCTTTTATATCAACATGTTGCGACATATTATCCACAGGGCTCCCGTTTTCCGCCGGGAAGTCCGGACGGCCGTCGGAGTCAAGGAGTTTTTTTAACTTTTTTTCAGCCGGCGCATTGTCCCAGGCAAGCCTCCACGAAGGTTTTGATTCAAAACAGTTTCGCGAAACCGGGTCGAAATCCGGACGGCCGGAGGGGGGTCCGAAGGGCGGTCCGGTGCCAAAATTCACCCCCCGCAGCCTTGCCCTTATGGCCACCACCTTTATAAAGTCCCCTCATCGAAAGGGACGTGGCGGGGACATCGTCAACCAGCCTCGGAAACGGAATCTCGTGCCGGTCCTCTACCGCATGCGGTGGCCGATCATCCTCTTCGATGCGTAGACTGTCCACCCTGGCGTAGCCATCACCGGGACATGTGGAGCCGACGAGTCGCTTGTCGGGCCGGGGACGGTTTGCGCGACGGCAGGCTTGGTTCCCCGCGGCATGCGGCGCCGCGGCGGCGGATATGAAGGAGAGCGATCGGGCCGAAGAGTTTTGACCCCAAGCAGTTGAACGAGGACCGCGCGACGGCGCCCGCAAGAGGGCCGCGCCGCGGAGACAGGCGAAAGACAGGGAAGAACAATGCAAAGCGGCGTCAACGCGAAGGGACGGACGGTCCCTTCCGAACAGAGAGGCAGCGAGGGGATCGGGATGCCGGGCAGCGAGGGGCCGGAACAGGTATTCGAGCGGGTGAAGGCGCAATTGAAGGCCCAACTCGGCGGCGAAGTCTATTCGAGCTGGTTCGGCCGCATGAAGCTGGCCGAGGCTTCCAAGGGCCTGGTGCGGCTTTCGGTGCCCACCGCCTTCCTGCGTTCCTGGATCAACGGGCATTATATCGACCTGATCGAGACGCTGTGGAAGCAGTCCGATCCGGCGCTCCTGAAGCTCGAGATCGTGGTGCGCAGCACGACCCGCCCGGTCAGGCCGCCCGTCGAGGAGGAGCTGGCGCCGGCGCGCCGCGCGCCGCGCACGCCGCAGGCGAGCATGCCGGGCGCGACGATCACCGGCCCTGCCCGCGCCGACCGCATCGCCGCCAACCGCAATCTCGACGACGTCCATCGGGCGGGCGTGCTGGGCTCGCCGCTCGATGCACGCTACAGCTTCGCGTCCTTCGTCGAGGGCCCGTCCAACCGCGTCGCCTTCGCAGCCGCCCGCGCCGTGGCCGAGCAGGCCTCGAACGCTGTGCGCTTCAACCCGCTGTTCCTGCATGCCTCCGTCGGCCTCGGCAAGACGCATCTGCTGCAGGCGATCGCCACCGAGGCGCTGCACGTCAAGCCGCAGGCCCGCGTCGTCTATCTGACGGCGGAGTATTTCATGTGGCGCTTCGCGACCGCGATCCGCGACAACAATGCGCTGACGCTCAAGGAGCAATTGCGCGACATCGACCTGCTCATCATCGACGACATGCAGTTCCTGCAAGGCAAGTCGATCCAGCACGAATTCTGCCACCTCATCAACATGCTGCTCGACAGCGCGCGGCAGGTGGTGGTGGCGGCGGACCGGCCTCCGGCGGAGCTGGAATCGCTGGAGCCGCGCGTGCGCTCACGCCTCAATGGCGGGGTCGCCCTCGAAATGGGCTCGCCCGACTATGCGATGCGGCTGGCGATCCTCAAGCAGCGGCTGGCCGCAGCGCAGGTCGAGGATTCCACGCTCGACATCGAGGACCAGATCCTCGAGCACATCGCGCAGTCCATCGCCGGCAGCGGGCGCGAGCTGGAGGGCGCGTTCAACCAGCTCCTGTTCCGCCGCAGCTTCGAGCCGCAGATCACCATCGAGCGGGTCGACGAGCTGCTCGGTCACATCTGCCGCGCCGGCGAGCCCAAACGGGTGCGCATCGAGGACATCCAGCGCATCGTGGCGCGCCATTACAACGTGTCCAAAACGGAACTCCTGTCGAACCGCCGCACCCGCACCATCGTCAAGCCGCGCCAGGTGGCAATGTATCTGTCGAAGGTGATGACGCCGCGCTCGCTGCCCGAGATCGGGCGCCGCTTCGGCGGGCGCGACCATACGACCGTGCTGCATGCCGTGCGCAAGATCGAGGACCTGTCCGAAAACGACAACACGCTGGCGCAGGAGATCGAGCTGCTGAAGCGTCTGATCGCCGAGCAGGCTCACTGAAGGCCCGAATCAGGGGATGTGGCGGGCCCGGCGCGAAAGTGCCGGGCTTTTTCCCCAACAGGGCGGGCAAAGGGGCGCAAACACTTGCCTTTCACGGCTTTTTCCTGTCACTCTGCAAGCGATCAGGCCCGCTCCGGGCCGCACCGGACGCGCGCGCCTGCGGGGGGCGCCGCCTCCTTTTCCTGACGAGACCGACCTGACATGCGTGTGATCCTCGAACGCTCCAATCTGCTCAAGTCGCTGAACCACGTCCATCGTGTCGTGGAGCGCCGCAACACCATCCCGATCCTGTCCAACGTGCTGTTGTCGACACAGGGCGCGAGCCTCGAGATGAAGGCGACCGACCTCGACCTCGAGGTGACCGAGGCGACCGCGGCGAATGTCGAGCAGGCGGGCGCGACCACCGTTCCGGCGCACCTGCTCTACGACATCGTGCGCAAGCTGCCAGAAGGCGCGGAGGTCATGCTCAAGACCGACGAGAGCGGCAATGCGATGTCGGTCGTCTCCGGGCGCTCCAGCTTCCAGCTCCAGTGCCTGCCGCAGTCCGACTTCCCCGAGCTCTCGGCGGGCACCTTCCCGCATATCTTCCGGCTGGACTCGCAGGTTCTGAAGGGCCTGATCGAGAAGACCCAGTTTGCCATCTCGACGGAGGAAACGCGCTACTATCTCAATGGCATCTACGTCCATGCGCATGAGACCGGTGGCAGCCTCAAGCTGCGCGCGGTGGCGACCGACGGCCACCGGCTGGCGCGCGCCGAGGCGGAAGCGCCGGCGGGCTCGGAAGGCATGCCCGGCATCATCATCCCGCGCAAGACGGTGAGCGAGCTGCTGAAGCTGGTCGACGATCCCGACGTCGCCGTCACCGTGGAGCTTTCCGAGACCAAGATCCGCTTCACCATCGGCAGCGTCGTGCTGACCTCGAAGCTGATCGACGGCACCTTCCCCGACTATGAGCGGGTGATCCCAACCGGCAACGACAAGCGCCTGACCATCGATCGCCAGAGCTTCGCCGCCGCCGTCGACCGTGTCTCCACCATCTCGTCCGAGCGCGGCCGCGCCGTGAAGCTCTCGATCGGCAACGGTCAGGTTACGCTTACGGTCAACAATCCGGATTCCGGCAGCGCGACCGAGGAGATCCCGGCCGATTACGCGGCGGAGCCGCTCGACATCGGCTTCAACGCCAAATACCTGCTCGACGTGGCGGGGCAGCTCACCGGCAGCGAGGCGCGGTTCATGCTCGCCGATGCCGGCGCGCCGACGCTGATCCAGGACGCGGCCGACGACCAGACGCTCTACGTCCTGATGCCGATGCGGGTCTAGGCCGGGGGCCGCCGATTTGGCCGGGAAAGCGGGCACGCCGCCCGCGGAGGCCCAGACCCTTCCGCGAATCCATATAAGTAAGCTATCGCTTACGAACTTCCGAAATTACGGCAACCTGGCGCTCGATCTCGCGCCGGGCGCCGTGGTCCTGACCGGCGAGAACGGCGCGGGGAAGACCAACCTTCTGGAAGCGGTGTCTTTCCTGTCTCCGGGCCGGGGCCTGCGGCGCGCGACGCTGGCCGAGGTGGCGCGCCAGGCGAGCGGCGAAGGCTTTGCCGTTCATGCGCGCGTCGAAGGGCCCTATGGCAGTTGCGAGATCGGCACCGGCACGGCGGGCAACGAGGCCGGCGGCGAAAATGCCCGCAAGGTGCGGATCAACGGCGCCCCGGCGCGCACGGCCGACGCGTTGACGGAGTGGCTGCGCGTGGTCTGGCTGACCCCGGCGCTGGATGCGCTGTTCACGGGGCCGGCGGGGGACCGCCGGCGTTTCCTCGACCGGCTCGTGCTGGCCATCGATCCCGCGCATGGCCGGCGGGCGGCCGACTACGAAAAAGCGATGCGCGCGCGCAACCGGCTGCTGGTGGAAGGATCGCGCGACACAGGCTGGTTCGAGGCGATCGAGACGCAGATGGCCGAAAGCGGCGTGGCGATCGCCGCGGCGCGCACCGAGTTGCTGCGGCTGCTGGCGACGATGGTGGAGCGCGTCCCGGCCGACAGCCCCTTCCCCAGGGCCACGCTGGCGCTGTCGGGATGGGTGGAGGACCAGGTGGGCCACCGGCCCGCCGTCGACGTGGAGGAGGCCTTTCGCGCCGCGCTCGCGGAAGGCCGCTGGCGCGACCGCGCCGCCGGGCGCACGCTGGAAGGCCCGCACCGGGCCGACCTTCTGGTCCGCCACGCACCGAAGGACCAGGCGGCGGGGAGCTGCTCGACCGGCGAGCAGAAGGCGTTGCTGGTCGGCATCGTCCTGTCGCATGCACGGCTGACCGGCGAGATCGCCGGGGCGACTCCGGTGCTGCTGCTCGACGAGATCGCCGCGCATCTCGACGCCGGCCGCCGCGCCGCCCTGTTCGGCATCCTCGACGAGCTGAACTGCCAGTATTTCATGACGGGGACCGACGCGGCGCTGTTTTCCAGCCTCGCCGGACGGGCGCAGTTCCTGACGGTCGCGGGCGGACAGGTCTCGCCTGCCTCCGCATGACAATGCCGACGCGCCGGTCTAAAATCTTGCCATGAATGTCCGCCCCCCCGCACTGTCGGCCGAGGAACTGGAGCGCTATGCGCGCCATATCGTGCTGCCGGAGATCGGCGGGGCGGGTCAGCAGCGCCTGAAGCGCGCGCGCGTGCTGGCGGTCGGCGCAGGCGGGCTCGGCGCGCCCCTGCTCGCCTATCTGGCCGCCGCCGGCGTCGGCACGCTCGGCATCGTCGACGACGACACGGTGGCGCTGTCGAACCTGCAACGGCAGGTGATCCATGACAGCGAAAGCCTCGGCCGGCTCAAGATCGACAGCGCGCGGGAGGCGATCGGCCGCATCAACCCGCATGTCGCGGTCGAGACGCATGCCATGCACCTCGACGCCGGCAATGCCGGCGAACTCGTCGCCCGCTACGACGTCGTCACCGACGGCACCGACAATTTCGAGACCCGCTACGCGGTCGCGGACGCGTGCGCGGCGGAGCGCAAGCCGTTGGTGACGGCGGCGGTCGGCCGCTTCGACGGCACGCTGACCGTGCTGAAGCCGTTCGAGACGGGCCCCGACGGAACGCCCAATCCGGGCTATCGCGACCTCTTTCCCGCGCCGCCCCCGCCCGGCATGGTGCCTTCCTGCGCGCAGGCCGGCATCGTCGGCGCGCTCACCGGCGTCATGGGCACGCTGCAGGCCATGGAGGTCATCAAGCTGATCGCCGGCATCGGCGAGCCTCTGGTGGGCCGCCTGCTGCTTTACGATTCGCTTGGCGCCCGCTTCGACACGATCCGCTACGCCCGGGCGAAGGAACAGGCCGGGCCGGCCACCGGCTAAGATCGATGCAGCCTATGCCCGGCCCGGCAACACGCGGTCGGGCGGGCGGTGGCCATCGATGAAGGTGCGGATGTTGATGATGACCTTCTCCCCCATCTCGATGCGGCCCTCGATCGTCGCCGAGCTCATATGGGGCAGCAGCACCACCCTGCCCTTCTGGGCAAGCTTGGTGAGCTTAGGGTTGACCGTCGGTTCGCGCTCGAAGACGTCGAGCCCGGCGCCGGCGATCCGGCCGTCCTGGATCAACCGCGCCAGCGCCTCCTCGTCGATGATGCCGCCGCGCGCGGTGTTGACCAGCCATGCGGTCGGCTGCATCAGCGCCAGCCGGCGCGCCGACAGAAGGTGGTAGGTGGCCGGCGTCGACGGGCAGTTGACCGAGATGAAATCCATGCGCGCAAGCATCTGGTCGAGGCTTTCCCAATAGGTCGCCTCCAGCTCGTCCTCGATCCTGGGGGCCGCCTTGTGGCGGTTGTGGTAATGGATCGAGAGGCCGAACGCCTTGGCGCGGCGGGCGACCGCCGTGCCGATCCGGCCCATGCCGACGATGCCGAGCCGCTTTCCCCAGATGCGCCGGCCGAGCATCCATGTCGGCGACCAGCCAGCCCATTTCTGGCCGCCGCGCAGGAACTCCGCGCCTTCGGTCAGCCGCCGCGGGCCGGCAAGGATCAGCGCCATCGTCAGGTCGGCCGTATCCTCGGTCAGAACGCCGGGCGTATTGGTCACCGTGATCTGCCGCGCGGCCGCCGCGGCGATGTCGATATTGTCGATGCCGTTGCCGAAATTGGCGATCAGCTTGAGCTGCGGCCCGGCCTGGGCGATCACCGCCTGGTCGATGCGGTCGGTGACGGTGGGCACCAGCACGTCCGCCTCTCGCATCGCCGCGACCAGCTCGGGCTGCGTCATCGGCCGGTCGTCGACATTGAGCCGCGCGTCGAAGAGCTCGCGCATCCGGGTTTCGACCTGGTCGGGGAGCTTGCGCGTGATGATGACGAGCGGCTTCTTGCGAGCAGGCATCGTTTCCCCGGGACGGGCCCTTGTTGAGACCTCTTTAACCAAGACCGGCGACACTGGGCAGAACGCCGGCCCCCTCTCTCTATCAAGAGCCCCGGACGAAAACAAAGAAAAAGGCCGGCGTATGCCACCTGCGGCCGGCCATTCAACAGGTTCGGAAATGCACGTCCCGTCCCGCGTCGTGAATTGCCTCCTCGGTGCCGCGCTGGCACTGGCTCTCGCCCCCGGCACCGCGGCCGCACAGGCCGGCGCCGCGCAAAGCCTGGCGCTCGGCCCCAGCGGCCTGCCGCTGCCGCGGTTCGTCAGCCTCAAATCCGCGAAGGTGAATCTGAGGATCGGCCCCGGCCTCGCCTACCCGGTCGAGTGGATGTACCTGAAGCCCGGCCTGCCGATGGAGATCGTGCAGGAATACGACAACTGGCGGCGGGTGCGCGACGCCGAGGGCACCGAGGGCTGGATCAACCAGTCGCTCCTTTCCGGCAAGCGCACGGCGATCGTCTCGCCCTGGCAGCGGGGCAAGCAGGCGTTGATCGCGCTGCGCGCGCAGCCGGATGCCGCCGCCCGCGTGGTCGCCAATCTCCAGCCGGGCGTGATCGCGACCCTGCGAAGCTGCAACGGAAACTGGTGCGAGACGGAAGCCGGCGGCCGGCGCGGCTGGGTCGAGCAGTCGCAGCTATGGGGCGCCTATCCCGGCGAGACCATCGCGGACTGAGCCGTGAGCCTCGCGCTCAGCCTTCCGCGCGGCCGATCCGCCCCATATGGGTGTCGGAAAAGCCGGTGGCATGCTTGAGCCCGTAGCCCAGCACGCGATCCATCGCGATATGGGCGAGCCAGATCGTGGCGACGGGAAGCGCCCATGAAAGCGCAAGGCCCGCACCGGCGCCGGCAAGCGCCAGCGGCCCGATCAGCGTGTGAACGGCATTGTAGGCGATCGCGCCGACGCGCGGTCCGGCGAGGTAGCCCGCCATCGAAAGGTCGGGCGCAATGATCAGCAGCGCAAACAGCAGCCACGACCCGCCGAGCCACCAATAGAAGAATACGGCCGCGAGAAGGACGGAAGCCCATTCGAGCCTGACGAGGACATCGACGGGGCGCACGGAAGCTCACACGCCGCGCTTGCGGCGCAGGCGGACGATGATGTCGACGTTGGCGATTTCCATGCCGGCCGGCGGCTCGGGCAGGTTCACGACCGAAACCGGCCCGGTGTCGATATCCACCACCCGGTTTTCTTCCTCGATGTAGAAATGATGGTGGTCCGAGGTGTTGGTGTCGAAATAGGTGCGCACGCCCTCGACCGCGACGATCCGCAGCAGACCGGCACGGGTGAACTGGTGCAGCGCGTTGTAGACGGTGGCCAGAGAGACGACGACGCCGGCGCCCTGGGCCTCCTCGTGCAGTTCCTCGGCCGAGATATGGCGGTCGCCCTGGGCAAAAAGCAATTCGGCCAGGGCGATGCGCTGGCGCGTCGGGCGCAGGCCGGCATGCCGGACACGCTGCTCGATCTCCCTGCCCGGCACCACCTTGTTGTCCACGGCTTCGTCCAAATCCACCATGCGGGCGCCACCGGCCGCCCGTCCTTGCCTCAAAGCTATATATTCGCGGCTTCTGTTGCGATCAATAGCGGGATACCCGGCCTGCGGAGCGCAAGGCGGCACGCCGACTTTAGGCGCGATCGCGGCACAGCCTGTTTCCACCGCCTCGCGGCATGTGATAGTGAGGCCGGAGACGGATATGCAACGAGGCGGACCTTCATGGCGGAACGGAAATCGAGCTTCGACTACGAGGATCTGCTGGCCTGTGCGCGCGGCGAACTGTTCGGCCCCGGCAACGCCCAGCTCCCGGCCCCGCCGATGCTGATGTTCGACCGCATCACGCAGATCAGCGAAACCGGCGGCGAGTTCGACAAGGGCTACGTGCGCGCCGAGTTCGACATCAAGCCGGACCTGTGGTTCTTCCCGTGCCATTTCATCGGCAACCCGGTGATGCCCGGATGCCTCGGCCTCGATGCGCTGTGGCAGATGACCGGCTTCTTCCTCGGCTGGCTCGGCGAGCCGGGCAAGGGCATGGCGCTGTCGACCGGAGAGGTGAAATTCAAGGGCATGGTGACGCCGAGTGTGAAAAAGGTCGAATATGGCGTCGACTTCAAGCGCGTGATGCGCGGCCGGCTCGTGCTCGGCATCGCGGACGGCTGGCTCAAGGCCGACGGCGAGCAGATCTACAAGGCGACAGACCTCAAGGTGGGCCTTGCCAAGCAGGGCGAAGCCTGACGAGCGGCCGGCCGGCCGCGCAGCGGCGCGGGCAGACATCGCCCAGAACCACAAGGGATTCCCGAATGCGAAGAGTTGTTGTGACCGGCCTCGGCATCGTGTCCTCCATCGGCAGCAATGCCGACGAGGTGCAGGCCTCGCTGCGGGAGGCGAAGTCGGGGATCAGCTTCTCGGACGAGTTCGCCGAGCACGGCTTCAGATGCCGCGTCTGGGGACGCCCGACGCTCGACCCGGCCGAGCTGGTCGACCGGCGCGCGATGCGCTTCCTGCACAAGGGCGGCGCGTGGAACCATGTCGCCATGAGCCAGGCGATCGCCGATTCCGGGCTGGAGGACGGCGACGTCACCAACGAGCGCACCGGCATCATCATGGGCTCGGGCGGAGCCTCGACCAAGACGATCTTCGAGGCGGCCGAAACGACGCTGAAGAATGGCAGCCCAAAACGCGTCGGGCCGTTCGCGGTGCCCAAGGCGATGTCGTCCACGGCATCCGCGACGCTGGCGACGTGGTTCAAGATCCATGGCGTCAACTATTCGATCTCGTCGGCCTGCTCCACGTCGGCTCACTGCATCGGCAACGCCACGGAGCTGATCCAGTGGGGCAAGCAGGACATCATCTTCGCCGGCGGGCACGAGGACCTCGACTGGACGATGTCCAACCTGTTCGACGCGATGGGCGCCATGTCGTCGAGCTTCAACGACACGCCTTCGGTCGCCTCGCGCGCCTATGACGTGAAGCGCGACGGCTTCGTCATCGCCGGCGGGGCCGGCGTGGTGGTGCTGGAGGAGCTGGAGCACGCCAAGGCGCGCGGCGCCAAGATCTATGCGGAAGTGGTCGGCTACGGCGCGACCTCGGACGGCTACGACATGGTCGCACCGTCGGGCGAAGGCGCAGTGCGCTGCATGCGTCAGGCGATCGCCACCGTCGACGGCCCCGTCGACTACATCAATACGCACGGCACGTCGACGCCGGTCGGGGATTCGAAGGAAATGGGGGCCATCCGCGAAGTGTTCGGCGAGGCGATCCCGCATATCAGCTCGACCAAGTCGCTCACCGGCCATTGCCTGGGCGGAGCCGGCGTGCAGGAGGCCATCTACGCCCTTCTGATGATGCAGGGCGGCTTCATCGGCGAAAGCGCCCATATCGAGGAGCTCGACCCCGAATTTGAAGGCATGCCGATCGTGCGCAAGCGCATCGACGACGCCAGGATCGACACGGTGCTGTCCAATTCCTTCGGTTTCGGCGGTACCAACGCCACCCTGGTCATGCAGCGCTACAACGGCTGAGGGCATCTTCCATGCACGGATTGATGAAGGGCAAGCGCGGCCTCGTCATGGGGATCGCGAACGATCACTCGATCGCCTGGGGGATCGCCCGGCGTGTCGTCGAGCACGGCGCCGAGGTCGCGGTCACCTATCAGGGCGAGGCGTTCGGGCGGCGGGTGAAGCCGCTGGCCGACCAGCTCGGCTCGAAGCTGGTGCTGCCCTGCGATGTCGAGGATCTGGCAAGCGTCGACGCCATGTTCGAGACGCTGAAGCAGGAATGGGGCGGGCTCGACTTCATCGTCCATGCCATCGGCTATTCCGACAAGAACGAGCTGAAGGGCCTCTACAGCGAGACGACGCGCGAGAATTTCGTGCGCACGATGGTCATCTCCTGCTTCTCGTTCACCGAGCTCGCCCGGCGCGCGGCCGCGATGATGCCCGCAGGGGGCGCGATGCTGACGCTGACCTATGCCGGGTCGGTGCGCGTCATGCCCAACTACAACGTCATGGGCGTCGCCAAGGCGGGGCTGGAAGCCAGCGTGCGCTATCTCGCCAACGATTTCGGGCCGCGCGGCATCCGCGTCAACGCGCTTTCGGCCGGCCCGGTGCGGACGCTGGCCGGCGCCGGCATATCCGACGCGCGCTACATGTTCTCCTTCCAGCAGCGCAACTCGCCGCTGCGCAAGAGCATGACCATCGAGGATGTCAGCGGCTCGGCGCTCTATCTGCTTTCCGATCTCGCCTCGGGCGTCACCGGCGAGGTCCATTATGCCGATTCCGGCTATCACATCGTGTCGATGCCCACGCTGGAGGAGCTGAAAAAGCTCGAAAACGGCGCCGGAAACGACTGAAACGGCCAAAAACGCGCCTGAGGGAATGCCAACGGGTAAATTCGCCGGGCGGATAGAAACTGTTTTTAAGGAGAAACCGCGTAGGATGGCGTCTCCTTGAGGCGGCTTGCATGCGCGACACCAAGACACCCATCCGCGGCCCCGTCTTCCGGCTGCTGACGATTGCGGCGGCCGGGATCGGCAGCTTCGTGCTGGGCCTGTGGGGCCTGCGCTACGGCATGGGCGACCAGGTCGCCGGGCTGCCGGCGGAAGCGATCGGCGCCATCATCGCCTCGCTGTGCGCATTGGCGGCGGCCAGCTCGTCGCTCTCCTTCTTCGCCGGCGTGGACGAATCGGCCAATTACATCTTCCGCGAAACGCAGGTGGACAAGCTGACCGGCCTGCTCGGTCGCACCGCGATGGTCGGCAAGGTCGCCGAAGCGGCGATCGCCACCTCCCGCAGCGGCACGCCGGTCTTTCTCGTCGATATCGACATCGACCGCTTCAAGCAGATCAACGACGCCATCGGCTACAGCCAGGGCGACGAGCTCATCAAGCTGATCGCGGAGCGGCTGCGCGCCAACCTGCCGGACGGCGTCGAGATCGGCCGCATCGGAGCCGGCGAATTCGCGGTCCTGCTGCCGGACGAGGCGGTGAAGGAACCGGTGGACCGGGCCGTGGAAAAGCTGATCGAAACGCTGATGACGCCCTATCAGCTTTCCAGCCACCTTCAGTCGATCAACCTGTCGGTCGGCATCGTGGCGATGCCGATGGACGGCACCGACCCCATCCTGCTCCTGCGCCGCTCCAATCTCGCGCTCCAGCATGCGCGCGCATCCGGTATCGGCAACTGGGCGGTGTTCGAACCGCATATGGGCCGTGTCGCCGACAAGCGGCAGTGGATCGAGTCCGAGCTGCATGCCGCCTACAAGCGCGGCGACTTCGAGCTGCACTACCAGCCGCAGCACGACCTTTCGACCGGCAGGGTGGTCGGCTACGAGGCGCTGATCCGCTGGCACCATCCCGACCACGGCACGATCGCGCCGATGGAGTTCATCCCGATCGCGGAAGAAACCGGCATGATCGTGCCGATCGGCGAATGGGTGCTGCGCCGGGCCTGCAACGATGCGCGGCTGCTTCCCGCCGACTGCTTCGTCGCCGTCAACATCTCGCCCGTGCAGTTCATGGCGAAGGACTTCCTGTCGCTGGTGCGCAACGCGATGCGCGACAGCGGAATCGCGCCGCACCGGCTCGAGCTCGAGGTGACCGAAACCGCGATGATGCAGGACCGCGAGCGCGCGGCCGCCATCCTCAGGGAACTGTCGGATATGGGCATTTCCGTCGCCGTCGACGATTTCGGCACCGGCTATTCCAACCTTTCCTACCTGATCGACTTCTCGTTCCAGAAGCTCAAGATCGACCGCTCCTTCGTCAGCCGGATGGAGCAGGATTCCAGCTCCGGCGCGGTTGTCTCCACCATCGTGGGCCTGTCGCGGGCGCTGGGCGTCCATACCATCGCCGAGGGCGTCGAGACCGAGACGCAGGCGACCCTACTGCGGGCCGCAGGCTGCGACGTGGTGCAGGGCTTCTTCTTCGGCAAGCCGAAGCCGCTGGCACTCCAGCAGCCGGCCGCCGCCTCGATGGTGGTGGAAGAGCGGCGGGTCGCAAACCTGCACTGACCTGTCGCGGCTGCGGCACGCCTATCTGGCCGCCCACAGGACCTTGTAGCGCGCATCGCGCACCAGCTCGCCATGCGCGGCAAAGCCCGCCGCGAGCTCCCGCTCGTAGGGCAACGGCCTGTTGGCGACCAGAAACAGGCGGCCGGCCTTCTTCAGCGCGGCGCGCGCGGCCGCGATCATGCGCATGCCGAGATCCGGCTCCGCCGCCCTGCCCTGATGAAAGGGAGGGTTCATCACGACGACGTCGTAGCGCCGTTCCGGCGGCTCCGAAACAAGGTCGCACCAGAGCACCCGCGCCTCGACGCGGGGCGCGAGCGCGGCCATGTTCTGTCTCGCGCACGCGCAGGCCGCGAAGCTCGCCTCGTAAAGGTCGATCGCCGTTACCGCGGGGGCCCGGCGCGCCAGTTCCACCGACAGGAAGCCCCAGCCGGCGCCGAAATCGGCTGCCGTCCCGCCGAGGTCGCCGGGCAGGCTCCGGGCCAGCAGGATCGAGCCGGGATCGATCCGCTCACGCGAGAACAGGCCCGGCCCGGTGCGGAAGCCGCCTTCGAGCATGAGCGGCGGGTTGGCCGCGGCAAGGGCCGCGGCGGCGGCGTCGGCCTCCTGCCCGCGCTTCAACCAGAAGACGACGCCGTGGTTTTTCGAGGCGCGGCCCTCGACGGGAAGCAGCGCGCCGATGCGCTTGCCAAGGCTGGCCGCGCCGTCGGTCCTGCCGCCGGCGACGACGACGCGTCCGCCGGCCCGGACACGCTTCAGCGCCCGTGCAATGCACAGCTCATTGCGGCCGCGATGGCGGTCGAGAAGCACGAGCGCGAGATCGTAATCCCCGCCCTGCGCTTCGGGCTCCACCGCGACGCCGGCGTTCCGAAGCGCGAGGAAGGCCGGGCGGAAATCCTGCACCGCCGCGATTTCAGCCTCGAAGCCGGCAGGCAGGCGAAAGCCGGGCGCCGCGTTGAGGAACAGCACGCGCGCCGCCTTGCCCGGCATGTCGACAAGCCCGGCCTCGAAGGGATGGAACAGCGTTCTTGTGGGATCGTCCATGCTCGCTTGTGCTCTTTCCGGCGCGGCGCCGGCGCCCGGAAAACCGCGACGGGCGCGAGCCTTGCGGCCTCGCGCCCGTTACCTTGTTCATGCCGTGCGGCAGGCTTCAGGCGTCGGTCTCTTCGGCCTCGGCCCTCTTCTCGCGGACGATCTCCTTGCCGGTCGCCTGGTCCACGACCTTCATGGAGAGCCGCACCTTGCCGCGCTCGTCGAAGCCCATCAGCTTGACCCAGACCTTGTCGCCTTCCTTGACGACGTCGGTGGTCTTCTGGACCCGCTCCGGCGCAAGCTGCGAGATATGGACCAGGCCGTCCTTGGGACCGAAGAAATTGACGAAGGCGCCGAAATCGGCGGTCTTGACGACCGTGCCCTCGTAGATCTCGCCCACCTCCGGCTCGGCCACGATGGTGTGGATCCACTTCTTCGCCGCCTCGATCTCCTTGGCGTTGGAAGACGCGATCTTCACCGTGCCGTCGTCCTCGATATTGATCTTGGCGCCGGTCTTCTCGACGATCTCGCGGATCACCTTGCCGCCGGTGCCGATCACGTCGCGGATCTTGTCGGTCGGGATGTTCATCACCTCGATGCGGGGCGCGAATTCGCCGAGTTCCTGGCGGCTCTCGGTGATCGCCTTGGCCATTTCGCCTAGGATATGCTCGCGTCCGCCCCTGGCCTGGTCGAGCGCCACGCGCATGATCTCCTCGGTGATGCCGGCGATCTTGATGTCCATCTGCAGCGAGGTGACGCCGTCACGCGTGCCGGCGACCTTGAAATCCATGTCGCCGAGATGGTCCTCGTCGCCGAGAATGTCGGACAGCACCGCGAAGCGCGCGTCCTCCTTGATCAGCCCCATCGCGATACCGGCAACCGGCTTCGCCAGCGGCACGCCGGCATCCATCAGCGCCAGCGAGGTGCCGCACACGGTCGCCATCGAGGACGAACCGTTCGATTCGGTGATCTCGGAGACGACGCGCAGCGTATAGGGGAACTGCTCGGCGGCCGGCAGCATCGGACGGATGGCGCGCCATGCGAGCTTGCCGTGGCCGATCTCGCGCCGGCCCGGCGAGCCCATGCGGCCCGTCTCGCCCACCGAATAGGGCGGGAAGTTGTAATGGAGCATGAACTTTTCCTTGTACATGCCCGTGAGCGCGTCGACATACTGCTCGTCCTCGCCGGTGCCGAGGGTGGCGACCACGATCGCCTGCGTCTCGCCGCGGGTGAACAGCGCCGAGCCATGCGTGCGCGGCAGAAGGCCGACCTCGGCCGTGATCGGGCGGACCGTCTTCAGGTCGCGGCCGTCGATGCGGGAGCCGGTATCGAGGATGTTCCAGCGGACGATCTTGGCCTGCAGCTCCTTGAACACGGTCGCGACCTGCTCGCCGCTCCATTTCGGCGCCTGGTCGCCCGAACCGGCGAAGGCTTCCTTCACCTTCGCCTTGGCCGCGTCGACCGCGGCGTAGCGCTCCTGCTTGTCGGTGATCTTGTAGGCCGCGCGCAGATCGGCCTCGGCGATCGCCAGCATCTCCTGTTCGAGCACGGAAAGATCTTCCGGCTGGTGGTCGCGCGGGTCCTTGGCGGCGACTTCGGCAAGCTTGATGATCGCGTCGATCACCGGCTGGAAGCCGCGATGGCCGAACATGACGGCGCCCAGCATGACGTCCTCGGAAAGCTCCTGCGCCTCCGATTCCACCATCAGGACGGCATCGGCGGTGCCGGCCACGACGAGGTCCAGCCTGGATTCCGGCATCTCGTCGACATGCGGGTTGAGCTTGAACTCGCCGTTGATGTAGCCGACGCGGGCGCCGCCGATGGGGCCCATGAAGGGCACGCCGGAGAGCGTCAGCGCGGCGGAGGCCGCCACCATCGCGACGATATCGGGATTGTTCTCCAGGTCATGCTGCATGACGGTGATGATGACCTGGGTGTCGTTCTTGTAGCCGTCGGCGAAAAGCGGGCGGATCGGCCGGTCGATCAGGCGCGAGACCAGCGTCTCGTTCTCGGAGGGGCGCCCTTCGCGCTTGAAATAGCCGCCCGGGATCTTGCCGGCGGCATAGGTCTTTTCCTGGTAGTTGACGGTGAGCGGGAAGAAGTCCTGGCCCGGCTTCGGCTCCCTGGCCGAAACGACGGTGGCCAGAACCACGGTCTCGCCATAGGTGGCGAGCACGGCGCCGTCTGCCTGGCGGGCGATCTTGCCCGTCTCCAGCGTCAGCGGGCGTCCGGCCCATTCCAGCTCGACTTTGTGATGCTTGAACATGTCCTGTCCTTGTGTTGAGCGCGCGCCGGCCACGGGGGCCGCGTTTGGCGACGCGCTTCAGGCTTCAATGGCCGGCGCCGCCGCCGGGCTTCCCAGCCCGGGCGAGGCGGCCTGTGCCGGCAGTCGGAGGACCGCTGCGCCAGACGCGGCGGTCCCGGACGAGCCACGGGCAAGACAACGGGACGCTCGCCCCCGAGCATCCGGCAATCCTGCCCCATGACCCTGTCCGTGAGGGTTCCGGCAAGACTGCCTTTCCACGGACCGGAACCTTCGAGGGCGCAGAACGTGCGCCCTTGACAGAAACGGCGGGCCGCGAAGCCCACCGTCCAAAACTCCTAGCGGCGCAGACCGAGCTTGCCGATCAGAGCCTGATAGCGGGACGCATCCTTGGCATTCAGATAGTCGAGGAGGCGGCGGCGCTGCGAGACGAGCTTCAGGAGACCACGACGGGAATGGTTGTCCTTCTTGTGGTCCTTGAAATGCTCGGTGAGGTTCCTGATGCGCTCCGAAAGGATCGCGACCTGGACTTCCGGCGAGCCGGTATCGCCCTTGGCGGTCGCGTATTCGGTCATCAGTTCCTGTTTCCGCTCAGCGGTAATCGACATCGGGCTTCCTTTCTCATGGGAGGAATAGGGGACGCCCACGGCCGGGATGTCGTCCAGCAGGGGCCATCGAGCCTGCACATCCGCGCAGGGCTGGCGCGCATATAGTGGAATTTCCCGCCGATTACCAGTGCCATTCGCGGCGGCCTCACGGCTCGTAGCCGGCCTCCAGCTTGGCGCGCGGAATCAGGAAGCGGCATTCCAGCCCGTCGCGATGGAGCGTGCGCACGATCTCGGCGTCGAGCGTGCCGCCCACCATGCGCTCCAGCACCTGGGTGCCGAAGCCGGAGGTCTCGGCCCGCCGGCGCAGGCGCGGCACATACTCGCGCCAGATGAACAGGAGCAGGTCGCCATCCCTGCGCCAGCGCACCGAAAGCCGGCCCGAAGAGGTGGCGAACGCGCCGTATTTGGCGGCGTTGGTGGCGAGCTCGTGAATGGCGAGGCCGATGGTCTGCGCCGCCTGGTTCTCGAGCCGCAGCGGCGCGCCGGCGATTTCCAGGCGCTCGGCTTCCGGGGGCCGGAACGGCTCGATCTGGGCCTCCACCAGGGCGCGCAGGTCGACGCCCGCCACGCCGCCGGCGATCAAAAGGTCCGTGGAGCGGGCAAGGCCCGACAGGCGCTTCTGGAAAGCGTCCTGGAAGGCGGCGAAGCTGCGGGCATTGCGGCTCGACTGCTTGGCGATCGACGCGACCACCGTAAGCTGGTTCTTGGAGCGGTGGGCGACCTCGCGCATCAGGAAGCGGATTTCGCTCTCGGCCTCGCGTCGCTCGTGCGCGGCCTGGGCGATGGCCGAGGAGACGGTGGCGAACTCGGCGATGGGGTAGCTCGTGGCCGTCACCACCTCGCCCGCGCCCAGCCGCCGCGCGTCGCGGGCAAGCTGGCGCGCCGGCCGCACGATCTGGCGCCCGAGCAGCCACGCGGCGGCGGTGGCCAGGACGCTGACCGCCAGCCCGCCGAGCAGCAGCGACAGCATCGAGCGCCGCAGCGGCGCATCGACTATCGCCGTCGGCGCCCACATCACCACCCGCCAGCCGGTGAAGGAGGATTCGTCGACGATCGCGACATATTCCTGTTCCTGCGTGTGCTCGCCGATCCGGCCGCGGCCGATGCCGGTCTCGGGGGCAGGGCCGAGGAAGAACGGCTTGCCGGTGTCCGACGACATGTAGGAGGAGGCGAGCACGATGCCGTTCCGGTCGACCAGAGAGGCGTTCCAGCCGCCCCTGAGGTTCTGCTGCGAAAGCACGTTGGCCAGATTGCTCGCGTCCTGCGTCATAATGAGATAGCGCTGCGGCACATGCGAGACGGAAGGTGGCAGGATGACGTTGAACACCCATCGCTGCGCCGTCCTGCCGAAGAAGCCGTCGGAGACGGCTGCGACACGCCGCTCCTCGGCAGAGAGGGCGGATTCGGGATCGGACGTCATGCCGCGCGTCTCGCCGAACGGCACGCGCGTGTTGAGAAGCTGGAAGAGCCGCTCGTCGAGAACCACGATATGCGCGCCGGTGTCCTGCAGCGCGATCCGCGCCCGGATATGGAAGCGCCGCAGGTCCTCGTCACGCAGCGAATTGCCGGAAGCCAGGACACGCAGCATGGTCAGCATGCCGCGGATTTCGCGATCGACGGCCTCGCTGATGGAGCCCGCCGTCGCCTCGGCCAGCGTCTGCAGGGCGTCCTGCTGGGCGGCATTGTTGCGTTGCAAAAGCAGCGTCGAGAAGGCCAGCGCGGGGACGAGGATGACGGCGACGAGCAGGGACAGGTAGAAGCCGATCGGCCGCGGGTTCACCGCGGGCGCGCCCCCATCGTGCGCGCTTTCCGTCCGTGCCGCCGCAAGGCCCCCATGTTCACCGCCGACCGACAAGAGCCACCCTCGCAGCCTGTTGCACGGCAGCTCTAGAACGCCTCAATGTGGCGGCGGCGCGGCAGATTGCTGCCGCAGCCGGCGCCGACAGGCGATCAAAAAGCACAGCCGCATCTTTCCGCCTCAATCTGACGGGTCAAAGCCACTTCTTCCAGCGAAAAAACGCGAGCAGGCCGATGCCGAGGGCGGCCATCGAGCCGAGCGCGGCCGGATAGCCGAAATAGGCCGAAAGCTCGGGCATGTTCCAGGGCGAAGCGGACATGTCGAAGTTCATGCCCCAGACGCCGGCCAGGAAGGTCAGTGGGATGAAGATTGTGGAGACGATGGTGAGGACCTTGACCACCTCGTTCATGCGCGTCGACACGCTGGTCAGGTAGAGATCGAGCAGCCCGGTCGTGAGCTCACGATAGGTCTCGACCATGTCGATCAGCTGGATGGAATGGTCATAGGTGTCGCGCAGGAAGGGCTCGACGTCGCGCGGCACGATGCCGAGTTCCCCGCGGGACATGGCCGACAGCATCTCGCGCGAGGGCCACAGCGCCCGCTTGACGACCAGCAGCTCGCGCCTGATCTGGTGCAGGCGCGCGACGTCGTGCGGCTGCGGATCGGAGGTGATGCGGTCCTCGAGTTCCTCCAGGCGCTCGCCGATCCGCTCCAGCAGCGGAAAATAGGCGTCGAGGACGGTGTCGAGAATGGCATAGGCGAGATAGGCCGGTCCGCGCGTGCGAATGCGGCCGCCGGCCACCGTCAGCCGCTTGCGCACCGGCTCGAGGCAGGCGCCCGCCCGCTCCTGGAACGTCAGCACGTGACGGTCGTCGAAGGCCATCGCGAGCTGCTCCTTGGAAGCCACCGACGCGCCGTCGAACATATGGACGACGATCAGCGGGTGGCCCTCGTAGATGTCGACCTTCGGCCGCTGGCTGGTGTTGGAGATATCCTCCACCGCCAGATGGTCGAGCCCGAAAAGGCGGCCGACGGCGGCGATCAGCTCAAGGTCCGCCAATCCGGTCACATCGAGCCAGATGCGGCCCTCCTCCATCGCCGCGGCAAGCGTCTCGAGGTCGGCGTCGGGAATCTCCTCGATGCGATCGTCGAAGATGCGGACGATGCGCAGCGTGGTCGGGGCAGCCTTGTCGTCGGCGATCAGCGTGCCGGGCGGCGCGCCGACCGGCGCCCGGCGATGGGTGACGAACCGCGTCTTGTTCGCGGCCGCGGAGTGGGAAGCGGTCTTCCTGCGCTTGCGCATGACGGCACCAGGAACGATTCCGCGCCGGGCGGCAAGCCCTGCGACGGCCGCTTTCGCGAAATCAGCCTGCAAAGACGCGGCGGGGATGGAACATGCCCGCCTCGACCGAACCGATCGCGACCAGCCGTCCCTTGGCGAGCGCGCAGGCTTCGTCGGCGTCCACCGGCGCGTCGCGGCCGCGCACGATGGCCGGGTTGCCCAGACGCACCCTCGCGGCGGCATCGTCGGTGAGCACGATGCGCGGCAGGCAATCGAGCGCCGCGCCGGTGTCGAGCAAGAGGGCATCGAGCGCGCGGAAACGCTCGGCAAGTGGAGCAGGCTCCACTTCATCCCCGGCAGGCGCGGCGGCAGGCGCGGCAGCCTCGATCTCGGCCAGCGTCACCATGTCGCCGAACGGCTCGACCCGGGTGCGCCTGAGCTGGCTGACATGGCCGAAGCAGCCGAGATCGCGGCCCATGTCGCGCGCAAGCGAGCGCACATAGGTGCCCTTGCCGCATTCGACCTCGAAAACGGTATGGCCGTCGTCCGGGGCCTCGACGATGTCGAGCCTGGCGATCTCGATCTCGCGGGCGGGGATGTCGACCGTCTCGCCGTCGCGGGCGATGTCGTAGGCGCGCTCGCCGCCGATCTTGACGGCGGAGAATTGCGGCGGGGTCTGCATGACGACGCCGGTGTATTTCGGCAGCAGCGCCCGGATCGCGTCGAGCGAGGGCCGCACCGGCGAGCTCTTCGTCACCGCGCCTTCGAGGTCGTCGGTGGCGCGCTCCTCGCCCCAGGCCACGGTGAAGCGATAGACCTTGGCGCCGTCCATCACATAAGGCACGGTCTTGGTCGCCTCGCCCAGAGCGATCGGCAGCAGGCCGGACGCCAGCGGGTCGAGCGTGCCGGCGTGGCCGGCCTTTTCGGCCTTGAACAGCCACTTGATCTTCGAAACCGCTTCGGTCGAGCCCATGCCGACCGGCTTGTCGAGCACCAGCCAGCCGGAAACCGGCCGACCCTTGCGCTTGCCACGGCGCGCCATCAGTTGCCCCCGCCATGGAAGCTGCCGATCTCCACCCTCGTGGGGGAGATATCCGGCAGGACAGCGCCCCCCTTTGCCTTGCCAGGCATTTCCCCCACGAGGGTGGAGATCGGCAGCTTCGGCGCCGGTGTCATTCCTCATCTTCCTTGTCGAGGTCGCGCGCCACTTCCGGCGAGCGCAGCAGCTCGTCGATGCGAGCCATGTTGTCGTAGCTGGTGTCGAGCCGAAAGCGGACCTCCGGCATGTATTTCATCTGCCGCAGCTCAGGAGACAGACGGCCGCGCACGAAGCGGGCATGCCGGTTGAGCGCAGCCACCACTGCGGCCGCATCGTCAGCGCCCAGCGGCGAGACGAAGGCGGTGGCGATCTTCAGGTCGGGCGACATGCGCACTTCCGACACGGAGATGACGGCGCGTTCGACCAGATCGTCGCGAACCTCGCCACGCCGCAGCACGTCGGACAGCGCATGGCGAACCTGTTCGCCGACGCGGAGTTGCCGCTGGGACGGCCCGGCTGATGGGGATCTAGACATTTTTCCTGTTCCCGAAAGCGTGCGGGGCGGGGTCCAACCGCCGCCGCATGTTTCCCTGGTGCATGCGCCTGCGAAGCGGATGCGCTCAGAGCGTCCGCGTCACCATCTCGACGCGGTAGCACTCGATGACGTCGCCGACGCGGATGTCCTCGTAATTGGCGAACGCCATGCCGCATTCCTGGCCGACGGGCACTTCCGCCACCTCGTCCTTGAAGCGCTTGAGCGTCTTCAAGGTGCCTTCGTGGATGACCACGTTGTCGCGGATCAGGCGCACGCCGGCGCCGCGCTCCACCTTGCCCTCGGTGACGCGGCAGCCCGCGACCTTGCCGACCTTGGTGATGTTGAACACCTCCAGGATCTCGGCATTGCCGAGGAAGGTCTCGCGCCGCTCGGGCGACAGCAGGCCCGACATCGCCGCCTTTATGTCATCCACCAGGTCGTAGATGATGTTGTAGTAGCGGATCTCGATGCCGTGCTGCTCGGCGGCCTGACGGGCCTGCGCATTGGCGCGCACGTTGAAGCCGATGATCGCAGCGCCGGAGGTCTCGGCCAGCGACACGTCGCTCTCGGTGATCGCGCCGGCGCCCGAATGGACGATGCGGGCGCGCACCTCGTCGGTGCCGAGCTTGTCCAGCGCGGCGACGATGGCCTCGATCGAGCCCTGAACGTCGCCCTTGATCACCAGCGGGAACTCTTTCACGCCGGTGGCCTGAAGCTGCGACATCATCTGCTCCAGCGAGCCGCGCTGGCCGGCCTGGCGGGCGACCGCCTTCTCGCGCGCCTTGCGCTGGCGATATTCCGAAATCTCCCGGGCATGCGCCTCGCTGTCGGCAACCGCGAAGCGGTCGCCGGCCTGCGGCGTGCCCTGCAAGCCCAGAACCTCCACCGGCATCGCCGGCGGCGCTTCCTTGATGTGCTCGCCGCGATCGGTCACCAGCGCGCGCACCCGGCCCCACTCGTTGCCGGCCACGACGATGTCGCCGGCATGAAGCGTGCCGTTCTGGACAAGGATGGTCGCTACCGAGCCGCGGCCCTTGTCGAGCTTGGCCTCGATCACCACGCCTTCCGCCGGGCGGTCCGGATTGGCCTTGAGATCCAGGAGCTCGGCCTGCAGAAGCACCGCCTCGAGCAGCTTGTCGAGATTGGTGCCCTTGATGGCCGAGACCTCGACGTCGAGCACCTCGCCGCCCATCGATTCGACGAACACCTCGTGCTGCAGCAGCTCGGTGCGCACCTTCTGCGCGTTGGCCTGCGGCTTGTCGATCTTGTTGATCGCCACGATGATCGGGACGCCGGCCGCCTTGGCGTGGTTGATGGATTCCACCGTCTGAGGCATCACGCTGTCGTCGGCCGCCACCACGAGGATGGCGATGTCGGTCGCCTGCGCGCCGCGGGCGCGCATGGCCGTGAAGGCCGCGTGGCCGGGCGTGTCGATGAAGGTGATCTTCTGGCCGTTCCTTTCGACCTGATAGGCGCCGATATGCTGCGTGATGCCGCCGGCCTCGCCCGACACCACATTGGTCTGGCGGATGGCGTCGAGCAGCGAGGTCTTGCCGTGGTCGACATGCCCCATGATCGTGACCACGGGCGAGCGCGGCTTCAGCTCGCCCGGCTGGTCGTCGTGGCGGATCAACCCTTCCTCGACATCGCTCTCCGAAACGCGGCGCACGCTATGGCCGAACTCGGAGGCGACCAGCTCGGCGGTGTCGGCATCGATCACATCGCCGGGCTTCATGATCTGGCCCTGCTTCATAAAGAACTTGACGACGTCGACCGCCCGCTCGGCCATGCGGCCGGCAAGCTCCTGAATGGTGATCGTCTCGGGCAGCACCACCTCGCGGCTGATCTTCTCGCGCGGCTCCTGGTGCATGGCGCGCTTGAACTTCTCCTGCCGGCGGCGCATCGACGACAGCGAGCGGCCGCGCGCGCCTTCCTCGTCGGAAAGGGCGGTGTTCAGCGTCAGCTTGCCGCGGCGGCGATCCTCCTCGCCCTTCGTGCGGGCCGGCTTCGGCGCGGCGACCTCGACCTTGACCGGACCACGGCGCGGCACGCCGCGGCCACGCGCGTCGTCGTCCTCCTCGGCAACGGCCGTCTCGGCGACAGGAGCGCGGCGCTTGGCCTCCTCCTCGGAGCGGCGGCGCGCCTCGGACTCGACCCGCAGACGCTCCTCCTCCTCGGCCTGCCGGCGCGCGCTCTCGGCGCGCTCGCGGTTGCGGCGCTCGTCTTCCTCGGCGCGGCGCTTGGCGTCCTCGGCCGCGCGCTTGCGCTCCTCGACCTCGCGGACCTTGGAATCCTCGAGTGCCCGGCGCCGGGCCTCCATCTCCTCGGTCGACAGCTCGTTGAGCACCATGCCGCTCGCACTCGACGGCGGCGGCGCGGCGCGCTGAGGCTCGGGCGCGGCGGCGGGAGCGGGCGCGGGCGCCGCGCTCGGCTGCGGCCGCGGCCTGAAGATGGTCGCCACCTCCGGCCGCTCGTCGGGCCGCGAAAACTTGCGCTTCTTCGTCTCGACGACGACCGACTTCGAGCGCCCGTGCGAGAAGCTCTGGCGCACGGTTCCCTGCTCCATGCCGGGCCGCTTCAGCGTCAGCGTCTTCTTGGTGCTGACGCTCAGGGTCTTGTCGTCACCCGATTTCGTATCGCTCATTCCGTATCCTCTGCGGCATTCTCGGTGGTGCGGGCGGCCGCGACCTGATCTGCACCCGGGGCCGGCCCCCGGTATCGGTCGAGCGCTGCCACGCGCTTCAGCGCCGCTTTGCCCGCCTCCCCGGCGAGCAGGGCAGCATGTATCACATTTGCCCCCCCCAATGCCAAACCCAATTCGGCTTCCGAAAAGAGTTTGTGCGCGGGGATGTCCGGGCCGCCGGCATGGACCACGGCGCGGCGCGCCTGCGCGATCTTGCGCACGCCGTCGGCAGACGCCTCGCATGCATGCAGCACCGCCAGCGCCTTGCCGGAGCGGACCGCCGATTCCGTCTTGGCGGCGCCGAGCGCGACCTGCCCGGCCTTGCGCGCAAGGCCGAGCGCGCCGAGCGCCGAACGGGACAGCAGGCGGTCGACCATCTCGCCGAGATCGGCGGGGACGGTCACCTCCCGCTTCAGCGCCCTTGAAAAAAGCCTGCGCCTGGCGGCCTGCTCGACATGCGCCCTGTCAGCGGTGACCCAGCAGCCACGCCCCGGCAGGTTGCGCCTGATGTCCGGCACGACAGAGGAATCGGGACCGGCGACGAAACGCAGCAGAGCTTCCGGCTCTGCCGTGCGCCGTGTCACGATACATGTGCGGTCGTTCATCTCGTCCTTCAATACCCGCCCCGGAGTTCAGCCGGCACAAGACCCTCGGCACGGCCCTCAGGCCTCGGCCTGTTCGACAGCCTCGTCCGCCTCTTCGGCGACGAGGTCGTCCTCGGAAATCCAGCCGGCCTTGAGGCGCGCGACCATGACCATCTGCTCGGCCTCGGCGCGGCTGACGTCGAAATCCGACAGCACGCCGTCATAGAACTTGGTCTCGCCGTCCTTGCGCTCGCGCCAGCCGACGAGGTCGTCGACGGCATAGCCGGCGAAGTCCTCGACCGTCTTCACGCCGTCCTCGCCGAGCTTGACCATCATCGCGGTGGTGATGCCCGGGACCTCGCGCAGCTCGTCCGCCACGCCGAGCTCCTTGCGGCGGGCGTCGTGCTCGGCCTCGATGCGGTCGAGATATTCGCGCGCGCGCGCCTGGATCTCGCTGGCGGTATCCTCGTCGAAGCCGTCGATCGAGGAAATCTCGTCCGAATCCACATAGGCGACCTCCTCGACGGAGGTGAAGCCTTCCGAGGCCAGCACCTGGCCGACCATCTCGTCGACGTTGAGGGCCTCCATGAACAGGTTGGAGCGCTCGACGAACTCCTTCTGGCGGCGCTGCGATTCCTCCTCCTCGGTGAGGATGTCGATATCCCAGCCGGTGAGCTGGGAGGCGAGCCGCACGTTCTGGCCGCGCCGGCCGATCGCCAGCGAGAGCTGGTCGTCCGGCACCACCACCTCGATGCGCTCGGCATCCTCGTCGAGCACGACCTTGGTCACCTCCGCCGGCTGCAGCGCGTTGACGATGAAGGTGGCGACATTGTCGCTCCAGGGGATGATGTCGATCTTCTCGCCCTGAAGCTCTCCGACGACCGCCTGCACGCGCGAGCCGCGCATGCCGACGCAGGCCCCGACGGGGTCGATGGAGCTGTCGCGCGAGATCACGGCGATCTTGGCGCGGGAGCCCGGATCGCGCGCCACGGAGCGGATCTCGATGATGCCGTCGTAGATCTCGGGCACTTCCATCGCGAAAAGCTTGGCCATGAATTGCGGATGGGTGCGCGACAGGAAGATCTGCGGGCCGCGCTGCTCGCGGCGCACGTCGTAGACATAGGCGCGCACGCGGTCGCCATATTTGAAGGTCTCGCGCGGGATCACCTCGTCGCGGCGGATGATCGCCTCGCCGCGGCCCAGGTCGACGATGACGTTGCCGTACTCGACGCGCTTGACGGTGCCGTTCAGGATCTCGCCGACGCGATCCTTGTATTCGTCGAACTGGCGGTCGCGCTCGGCCTCGCGCACCTTCTGCACGATCACCTGCTTGGCCGACTGGGCGGCGATGCGGCCGAAATCCATCGGCGGAAGCTGCTCGGCGATGAAGTCGCCGACCTGCGCGTCGGGATTGCGGTGGCGCGCGTCCTCGAGCGAGATCTGCCTGGCGTAGTCCTCGACCTCCTCGACCACCTCCATCAGCCGCTGCAGCTTCATGTCGCCCGTGTTCGGGTTGATGTCGGCGCGGATGTTGGTCTCCTGGCCGTAGCGCGAGCGGGCCGCCTTCTGGATCGCGTCCGCCATCGCGTCGATGACGATCCGCTTGTCGATCGACTTCTCGCGCGCGACCGCGTCGGCGATCTGCAGAAGCTCCAGCCTGTTTGCACTGACTGCCATTTTCGTCTCCTCATATCGCGCACCGGCAGGCTCACGCCGGCGGCAGGCTCATGCTTCGTCGTCGGCGGTCGCGCCGCCTTCATCCGCCCCGGCATCGGACGCCTCGCCGCGGCGGCGCTGCTGGCGCAGCTTCTTGTCCTGTTTCAACGCGGCGCGGATCAGGTCGTCCGTCAGGATCAGCCGCGCCTCGCCGATCGCGTCGTAGGGGATCGCCACCGCCGGCTCCTCGCCATCGGCCGGCTGATCGCGCTCGATCTCCACCGCTTCGGCGCCGGCCGCCGCGATCCTGCCGCGAAAGCGCTTGCGCCCGCCGACAAGGATCGACGTCTCGACCTTCGCCAGATGCCCGGCCGCCGCCTCGAAGTCCGACCGGCGCACCAGCGGCCTGTCGATGCCCGGCGAGGACACCTCCAGATTGTAGGCCTTGTCGATCGGGTCCTCGACATCGAGGAGCGCCGACAGCACGCGGCTCGCCTCCTCGCAATCCTCGATGGTCATCGAGCCGTCCGGGCGCTCGGCCATGATCTGCAGCGTCAGCCCGTTCTGGCCGAGCAGACGCACCCGCACCAGCCGGAAACCGCTCGCCGCCAGCGCCGGCGCGACGATGGCCGCCACGCGCGCTTCAGTGCCGCTTTCGCGGATGATCCGGTCGTCAATGCCGTCGGCCGTCGCCGTGTCCATGCGCTGTTTCGTCTGTCCCGATGCGGAGGCCGGCAACAAAAAAGAGCGGGACCGGGTGGACCCACTCTTCGTCATACCGACCAAGAATTTGATGTCGATATAGCCTTCGGCCGCCCCAATTGCAAGCGCGACCGCGATTGCTTGCCCGCCCGGACCGCCGCGCCCTCTCGCCTGCCCCTGCGGCTGTCCGCTCGTCAGGGCAATCGCGCGTGGCATCGCGAGACCGACGAAACGCCGCCATGCGGCGGATTCCCGGAACAGGCCCGGTAACGGCGGCGGCCGCACGCAGGCGCGATCCCTTTCGATGCGCGTCGGCAGGGCAGGACATGCGTGCCGCGCATGGCTGCCCTGCCCGGGCGCATCTGGTGGCCGGCCGCTGCCGATCCTATTTATCGTGCAACGCACAATCAAAGGAGCGCATGATGGCGCGCAACACAAGAAACCGCAGCCTCGGCCAGGTGTTTTCGATCATCGGCGACGTGATCACCACGGCCGCTGCCGTAAGGGCGCACCGCCAGCCGGAGGCGCGGGCCCTGCGCCGCCTCGGCATCGATCCCGAGCAGTTCGCCGGCATCGGCCGCTATTGAGCGGCGGCGACGCGGGCGCGGGCTGTTCCGGGTCTGCGACGCGGTCTTCCGCCATTTCCGAAAGAAGGCGGCCGGCGCCTGCCGGCCGCCTTCTCGTCATCGGGCAAGCTTGCCTCACGGGGCGCGGGGAACTCAATCCTCGTTGCTGGCAAGCGCTGCGAGCACCTTGCCCTTGCCACGGGCGCGCAGGACAAGCGGCACGATCAGAGCGGCCGCGGAAAACAGCAGCAGCGCGACCGAGATCGGCGACTGGACGAGCGCAGTCGGGTCACCCTGGCTGATGGCGAGCGCCCGCCTGAGCTGCTGCTCGGCCATCGGCCCGAGAATCAGCCCCACCACCACCGGCGCCAGCGGATAGCCGAACTGGCGCATGCCGTAGCCGAGCAGGCCAAGCTCGAAGGCGGACGGATTGGCGCGAAGTAGTCCGGGCCGGAGGTCAGGCCCGCACGAAGGAGAGATAGGCCGGTATGCGTCCCTCGCGCAGCGCCTTGGCCTCGTAGCGCGTGCCCGGCCAGCCGGGATAGGGCCGGCGCCAGTCGTCGGCGCTTTCCGCCTGCCACGCGAAGGCCGGATGATCGCGGCAGGCGAGCAGCGTCCAGTTCACGTAGCCGTCGATGTCGGAGGCGAAGCGGAACGCGCCGCCGGGGCGGAGCACGCGCGCGAAGCGGTCGAGATTCGCCGCGCTGACGAAGCGGCGCTTCCAGTGCCGCTTCTTCGGCCACGGGTCGGGGTAGAGGAGGTCGATGCCGGCGACGGAGGCATCCGGCAGCCAGTCGAGCAGCCGCGTGGCGTCGTCGCCGTAGACGCGGATATTGGGGCGCGGCTCCGCGGCGAGCCGCGCCAGAAGCTTGGCCATGCCGTTGACGAAGGGCTCGACACCGATGAAGCCGGCCTGCGGCATCCAGCCGGCGCGGTGGTGCAGATGCTCGCCGCCGCCGAAGCCGATCTCGAGGCGCACCTCCGTCACGGATGCCTTGAACAGGCCCGCAAGCGGCACGGGCGGCGGCATCGCAAGGTCGATCTGAAGCTCCGGCAGCAGAGCCTCGACGACCGCAGCCTGCCCCGGCCGCAGCGCCTTGCCGTGCCGGCGTCCGAAGAAGGCTTCGGTGGAGCGGCTGCGCCGTGCGCCGGTCATCGTCCCCGCACGGCCGCCTCAGGCGGCGACCGCCTCGCGCAGCGCCTTGGCCAGATCGGTCTTCTCCCACGAGAACGAGCCGTCGCGCCCCGGCTTGCGGCCGAAATGGCCGTAGGACGAGGTCTTGGCGTAGATCGGCCTGTTGAGGTCGAGATGGCGGCGGATGCCCGACGGCGACAGGTCCATGACCTTGCGCAGCGCCTTCTCCAGCTTCGCCTCGTCGACCTTGCCGGTGCCGTGCAGATCGACATAGATCGACAGCGGCTGGGCGACGCCGATGGCATAGGAAAGCTGGATGGTGCAGCGGTCGGCAAGGCGCGCGGCCACCACGTTCTTGGCAAGGTAGCGGGCGGCATAGGCGGCCGACCGGTCGACCTTGGTCGTGTCCTTGCCCGAGAAGGCGCCCCCGCCATGCGGCGCCGCGCCGCCATAGGTGTCGACGATGATCTTGCGGCCGGTCAGGCCGGCATCGCCGTCGGGGCCGCCGATGACGAACTTGCCGGTCGGGTTGATGTACCAGTTGGCATCCGGCGCGATCGTCAGGCCGCCGGAGGCGAGCGCCTCGCGGATATAGGGCTCCACGACCTTGCGCACCTTCTTGTTGTCCCAGGAGTCCTCCATGTGCTGGGTGGAGAGCACGATCTGCGTGACCTCCTTCGGCTCGCCGCCGACATAGCGCACGGTCACCTGGCTCTTGGCGTCGGGGCCGAGCCTGCCGACGTCGCCCTCGCCCTGGTGGCGGGCGGCAGCCAGAAGCTCGAGGATCTTGTGCGCATAATAGATCGGCGCCGGCATCAGGTCCGGCGTCTCGCGGCAGGCATAGCCGAACATGATGCCCTGGTCGCCGGCGCCTTCCTCGCCCTGCTTGTCCGCGGCATTGTCGACGCCCTGGCCGATGTCGGGCGACTGGCCGTGCAGCAATACGTCGATCTTGGCCTTCTTCCAGTGAAAGCCGTCCTGCTCGTAGCCGATCGCCCTGATCGCCTTGCGGGCCGCCGACTTGAACTTCGAGGGGTTGATGACGGGGGCGCCCGAGGCGTCGAGCAGCACGTCGCCGTCCCTGTCCTTCTTCAGCAATGTGTGCGGCACGCGCAGCTCGCCGGCGATCACGACCCGGTTGGTCGTCGCCAGCGTCTCGCAGGCCACGCGCACCTTCCACGGGTCGGAGACCGCCACCTTGGCGTAGCGCTTCGCATCCTGCGGCGTGACCTTGCGCACCTCGCGGTAGACCAGATCGACGATCTCGTCGGAAATGCGGTCGCAAACCTTGTCCGGGTGCCCCTCGGAAACGGATTCGCTGGTAAAGAGATAGTCCTGTCGCGCCACCGGGTGATCCCCCTTGAAGAAAAAACGGCGGCGCACCGGGCCGCCGCGGCGGCCTCTGTTAGCCAAGCAGCAGCGGTCTCGTCAATCGCGCGCCATGCTGCCGATGGCGCAGAGCACGCAAAAACTTTGCGCCAGACCGACGCGAAGCGGGATTGCGTCAGCTATCGTCTTCGGCGATCTCCTTGACGAGATCGAGGATCTTCCTGCGCACCTTGGCGTTACGAATGCGGATGAAGGCGCGGTTGAGCTGCAGGCCCTCGGTGCTGCTCAGGAAATCGACGACGTAGCTGGCCCCCTCGCTTTCGGCGAAACCGCCGGGCGCGGTCTCCGTCGGGGCGTCCTCGAAGAAGAAGGACACTGGTACGCTCAGGATCAGGGAAATGGCCTGCAGGCGGCTGGCGCCGACGCGATTCGTGCCCTTCTCGTATTTCTGGATCTGCTGGAACGTGATGCCCAGCATCTCGCCGAGCTTTTCCTGGCTCATTCCCAGCATGTTGCGCCGCAACCTGATGCGGCTGCCGACATGCACGTCGATCGGATTCGGCTTCTTCTTGTTTTCTGTCATGGTCCTGCCCCGGGAATGCCGGCTCCCCTACCTGTCCGATCCGATCCGCCCTGGCGCAGCCGGCCCCCTTTTACCCGCTGCGCCGATCCGACATGAGATGACCGACGATTACACTATGAATTTCTAATATACGGTATGTCAATTGATACGAACGGAGCGGCGGACGCGAGCCACCGTTCCCCATAGGGCCAGCAACGCCACCAGAGCCCATCCGACGAGGTCGGGCCGCGCGGCCCGCATGTCATCCGCCGGGCGCAACGGCAGCACGACGTCCAGATTGCCGACGCTGTCCAGCCTGAGCGCATCGACTATTCTGCCATAAGAATCGATCGCCGCCGAGATGCCATTGTTGGCGGCCCGCAGCATCGGCCGGCCGGCCTCGACGGCGCGGAGCTGCGCCTGGCGCAAATGCTGGTAGGGCCCCGGCGAATCGCCGAACCAGGCATCGTTGGTGACATTGACCAGAAGCTGCGCGTCGGCAGCCTCGCGCGCGGCGATGGCCGGAAAGATTACCTCGTAGCAGATATAGGGCGCGGCGCGGATGCCGGGCGCGACCTCGATCAGATGCCGGCCGGCGCCGGCCGAGAAGCCGCCCGGCAGGTCGACGAGCTTGGTAATTCCAAACTTACCTAGCAGATCCTCGAAGGGCACGAACTCGCCGAGCGGCACGAGATGCACCTTGTCGGCCGCGTCGTAGAGAACGCCGGCCGAATTGACCGCCACGACGGAATTGTAGAAACGGGTGGACGGGTCGCCCGGCGCCTCGCCTTCGAAGCGCACGGCGCCGGCCAGCAACGTCTGCCCGTCGGCGATGGTCTCGCCGAGGGCGGCAAGCGCCTGCGGCCGCTGCTGAAGCAGGAAGGGCACCGACGTTTCGGGCCATATGACGAGCTGCGGCGCAGGCGCGCCGGGCTCGGGCGGGCGCGCCGACATCTCCAGATAGGTCGCGAAGATGTCGTCGCGCGCTTTCTGGTCCCATTTGCGCGACTGGTCGATCGACGGCTGCACGAGCCGCGCCGACAGCGTTTCGGCCGGAGTGGAGGGCGCGAACGCCAGGCGGGCATGGCCGAAGCCGAGATGCGCGGCGACGACCAGCACCAGCGCCAGCGCGACCGGCAGTCCGCGCCGCGGCGCCGCAAACAGCGCCGGCAGGCAGAAGACGAGCACGGTCAGGGCATTGATGCCGGTCATGCCGACCAGCATCACCGATTGCATCATCGGCGGGATCGGCATGGCCGCGTAGCCGATCGCGTTCCACGGAAAGCCCGACAGCACGGTGCCGCGCAGCCACTCGGCGACGGCAAAGGCGGCGGCAAGCGCGGCGAGGCGGCCGAGGCCGTCGGCCCAGAGCGGCCGCGCCAGCGCTGCCGCCAGGCCGTAGAACAATGCCAGCCCGGCCGGCAGGATCAGCACGGCGATCGGCAGCGCCCACGCATATTTGTCGATGTCGACCAGCATGGCATTGCCGACCCACCACAGGCCGGCGACGAAATAGCCGAAGCCGAACCACCAGCCGGTCGCAAAGAACGGCCGCAGCCGGCGCAGCCGCCCCGATACCGCGTCGCCTGCCGCACCGTCGAGGAGCCAGACCAGCACCGGGAAGGACACGAAGCCGATGGCGGGAAAATCGAACGGCGCCTGGGCGAGCGCTGCAAGGGCACCGACGCACAGCGCCACAAGCGCGCGCCGCCAGCCCCACAACAGCATCAACCGCCCGGCCAGCGCCGCGACCGGCGGCTGACGCGCCGGCTCGTCCCCGCGCACCACGACAGGCTGCGTGTCGCTCTGCAAGGCCCCCGCCATCTCGGTCACGGTTCGCGAATCATCGCGGAGGTTTTACCAGCCCGGCGATTCGCCGCCAAATCACTTGCGGGAAGCGGCACGGCGCCGGCGCGCCGTCGCCAGCATCTGTGTGCCTTAGCGTGCTTGATGGCTTACATAAGGTTTCGCTGCCAGGCGTGGATCAGGGCTCGGGCTCGGCGTGGGGATCGGCGCCTGCGCGGGATGCCGTGCGGCGGCGGCGATCGCCGACACGGTTCTGGACGATGCGGACACGCTTGACGCGGCGCGGATCGGCATCGAGCACGTGGAACTCGAAGCCGGGGATCGCCTGCACCACCTCGCCGCGTGCCGGCACACGGCCCAGCGTGTTGAAGATCATGCCGCCGATCGTGTCGACGTCTTCCTCGTGCTCGCCGGCCTTGAAGGCATCGCCGATCATCTCGGCGACCTCCTCGATCTCAGCCTTGCCGTCGACCACGAACACGCCCTCGCCCGCCCTGGTCACCAGCGGCACGTCCTCGTCGTGCTCGTCCTCGATGTCGCCGACCACCATCTCGACGATGTCCTCCAGCGAGGCCAGCCCGTCGGTGCCGCCATATTCGTCGATGACCAGCGCCATCTGGATGCGCGCGGCCTGCATGCGGGCCATCAGCTCGGAGGCGAGCATGGAAGGCGGCACGAACAGGATCGGCCGCATCAGGCCGAGCTCGCCGATGGTGCGGCCGAGATCGACGCGCGACAGGTCGAGCCGTTCAGATTCGGCCGGCCTCGCCGCGCCGTCCTTCGGCTGGGCCGCGCGCCGCGCGCCGCGCGCCCTGCGCTGCCTGGCGGCGCGCGAGATATGGCCGAGCACGTCGCGGATGTGGACCATGCCGCGCGGATCGTCGAGGGTCTCGGCATAAACGGGCATGCGCGAATGGCCCGACTTCTCGAACAGCGTCAGCAGCTCGCCGAGCGTGCTCGTTATCTCGATGGCCTCGACGTCGCCGCGCGGGATCATCACGTCCTCGACGCGGATCTCGCGCAGCCGCAGGATGTTCTTCAGCATCGCCCGCTCCGCGGGCGAAAACTCCTCGGCGGTGGTTTCCGAAAGCGCGTCGGTCAGGTCCTCGCGGAGCGAGGAGCCGTTCCGCGGCCGCAGGAGGCCGGCAAAGCGCTGGAAAATGGAGGGGCCTGGCTGTCGCGAACTGGGGTCCGGACTGCCGTCCCCCTGTTCGCCGCCGGCCGGCTCGCCGCTCGCGGCGGGGGCAGGGGCAGTTTGTGCGTAGTCGTTCATCGTCGTTTGCCGTTTACGGCCTCAATTATGCATAGGGATCGGGAATCGCAAGGGCAGCCAGGATCCGGCGCTCCGCCGTTTCCATCGTCGCCGCCTCCGCTTCGGTCTCGTGGTCATAGCCGGCAAGGTGCAGGAAACCGTGCAGCACCAGATGCGAAAGATGGTCGAGGAACGGCTTGCCTTCCTCCGCCGCCTCGCGCGCCACGGTCTCGAACGCCAGCACGACATCGCCCAGCAGAGGCGGCAGCGGCGCGCCGGGACGGACCGGAAACGCCGGAAAGGACAGGACGTTGGTGGGCCTGTCCCTGCCGCGCCATTCGGCATTGAGCGCGCGGATGGCGGCGTCATCGGCGAAGGTCACGCCAAGCTCGCAAGCCGCAGGCACGGCGAGCGCGAGATCGGCAAGGGCGGCGGCGATGATATTCCCGCACAGCGTAGCCAGCTCCGCCTCGGGCGGCCATCCGCCCGCCTCCACCGAAATCACGATCGAGGGGCCTGGGGATACCGTATCGGACCGGGCGGGGCTTGCAGGCATGGAGATCGCCGCCATCAGCCCCGCGGCTTGGCGCCGCCGCCGGCCGCGTCGCGGTCGTAGGCGGCGACGATCTCGGCCACCAGCGGATGGCGGACCACGTCGGTCTCGTTGAAACGCACGGTGACGATGCCGGGCACGCCGTCGAGGATGCGCAGCGCCTGCACGAGGCCCGAGCTGGTATTGGGCGGCAGGTCGATCTGCGACGGATCGCCGGTGACGATCATGCGCCCGCCCTCGCCCAGCCGGGTCAGGAACATCTTCATCTGCATGGGCGTGGTGTTCTGCGCCTCGTCGAGGATGATCGCGGCGTTGCGCAGCGTGCGGCCGCGCATGAAGGCGAGCGGCGCGATCTCGATCACCTCGGCGGCGATGGCACGCTCGACCTTGTCGGCCGGCATCATGTCGTAGAGCGCGTCGTAGAGCGGCCGCAGATACGGGTCGACCTTCTCCTTCATGTCGCCCGGCAGGAAACCCAGCCGCTCGCCGGCCTCGACGGCGGGGCGCGACAGGATCACGCGTTCCACCATGCCGCGCTCCAGCAGCATCGCGGCGTAGGCGACGGCAAGGTAGGTCTTGCCGGTGCCGGCCGGCCCGACGCCGAAGACGAGCTCGGCGCGGTCCAGCGCCCGCATATAGGCGTCCTGGTTGGCCGAGCGGGCATAGATGGTCCGCTTGCGGGTGGAAAACTGTGCCGCGGCCATCTTCCCCTTGCGCTCCAGCGTCGGCAGCGAGAGCTGGTCATCGGCCGCGATCGCCAGCCGGACCGCGCCGTCGACGTCCGAGGGCGCCACCTCCTGCCCTTTCTGCAACATGCCGTAGAGGTGGTCGAGGGCCCGGCGCGCCTGCTCGGCCGCCAGCGGGTCGCCCTTGATGGAAAGCTGGTTGCCGCGCGAGCGGATGTCGACGGAAAGCTTCCGCTCGATGCGGGCCAGGTTCTCGTCGAACTGGCCGTAGAGCGCGCTGGCATGCTTGTTGTTGTCGAAGGTCAGGACGATATGCGCCAGATCGGACGCGCCCGAAGGCGCTTGCTTGAGTTCGGTGGCGGCGCTCAACAAGCTCTCCCCAACTGGAAGACTGTCCCCTCAGATCGGCTCGGCAAACATGGAATTGCCGGCAGCACTGGTGATTCGCACATCGACAATGTCACCGATTCCACCGGCCTTTTCATCAACAATCACGGGCTGAAGCCAGGGCGAGCGCCCGACGATCTGGCCGGGGCGGCGGCCCGGCTTCTCGATCAGCAGGCCGATGCGCCGGCCGACCAGGCTTTGCGCAAACGCAGCCTGCTGTTCCGACAGGAGCGCCTGAAGGCGCTGCAGCCGCTCGTCCTTGACCTCATCTGCCACCTGCAACGCATTGTCGGCGGCCGGCGTTCCGGGGCGCGGCGAATATTTGAACGAGAAGGCCTGCGCATAGCCGACCTCGCGCACGATGCGCATCGTCGCCTCGAAATCGGCGTCGCTCTCGCCGGGAAAGCCGACGATGAAGTCGCCCGACATGGCGATATCGGGCCGCGCGGCGCGGATCCTTTCGATCAGCCGCAGATAGTCCGCGGCCTTGTGCCGCCGGTTCATCGCCTTGAGGATGCGGTCGGAGCCCGACTGGATCGGCAGGTGGAGATAGGGCATCAGTTCGGCAAGGTCGCGATGGGCGGCGATCAGGCCGTCATCCATGTCGCGGGGGTGGCTGGTCGTGTAACGCAGCCGGGCGAGGCCGGGAATTGCGGCAAGCCGGAACAGAAGCTCGCCCAGGCCCCACTGGCGCCCGTCCGGCCCCTCGCCGTGCCATGCATTGACGTTCTGGCCGAGCAGCGTGATCTCGCGCACGCCGCCGGCGGCCAGACGCTCGGCCTCCGCGACGATCTGCGCGACGGAGCGCGAGACCTCGGAGCCGCGCGTATAGGGCACGACGCAGAAGGTGCAGAACTTGTCGCAGCCTTCCTGCACGGTCAGAAAGGCGGTGACGCCGCGGCTGCGCACGGCGGCGGGGCGCTGCGCCGGCAAGTGCTCGAACTTGTCCTCGATGGCGTAGTCGGTGTCGACCACCTTCTCGCCGGCGCGGGCCCTCCTGACCACGTCGGGCAGGCGATGATAGGTCTGCGGGCCGACGACGAGATCGACCGCCGGCGCGCGGCGCAGGATCTCCTGCCCTTCCGCCTGGGCGACGCAGCCGGTCACCCCGACCAGCGTCTCGCGGCCGGCGCGGGCGTGCTCGTCCTTCATGCGGCGGAGGCGGCCGAGCTCGGAATAGACCTTCTCCGCAGCCTTCTCGCGGATATGGCAGGTGTTGAGCAGGACGAGGTCGGCATCCTCGGGCGCGTCGGTGGTCACATAGCCGTCGGCAGCCAGCGCATCGGCCATGCGCTGGCTGTCATAGACGTTCATCTGGCAGCCATAGGTCTTGACGAAGACCTTCCTGGCCCCCGTCTTCGCCGGCGCTGCGGGCTGTGCCGAAAGCGTTTCGGTATCCATGCGCGGCTGTCTAAAGCCTTTCGCGGCGAGAGGGAAGCGTTCCGTTGCCATCGCCGGCACGCGCCTTGCGCCGCACGGCGAGCGGCGCGCGCTGGGCGTCGACGAACAGGGCCCGCACGCGGCGCTCCACCTCCAGCGCCACCTGCTTGCGGCTCATGCCCCCGCGATACTCGACCGGCGCGCCGAAATGGACCTCGACGTCGATCGCGCCTTCCTTGAGCAGGTCCATCAGATGCGGCAGCAGCGCGCTGTCGCCGATCCAGGACGCGCGCATGCGGCCATGCCGGCTCATCGGCATGCCGTGGAAGCGCGTATAGGCGATCGCCATCGGCTGGATGACTACGCTTTCGGCCCGGCCGGCCTCGACCGTCATGCTGGCAGCCCCGAACAGCGTCGACTTGAACGGCAGCATCAGGTTTCCGTCGCCGGTCGTGCCTTCGGCGAACAGCAGCATCGCATCGCCCGCCACCAGCCGGCCGGCGACCTCGCCCGCCTGCTCCCCTGAGGCGCGCCGCCGCTCGCGCTCGACGAAGACGGTGCGCTGCAGCCGCGCCAGCGTGCCGGCGAACGGCCAGCGGGAAATCTCGGCCTTGGCGACGAAGTTCACCGGCGCGGCGGCCCCCGCCACCATGATGTCGGTCCACGAAACGTGATTGCACGCGATCAGCAGCGGCCGGTCGCGCACGATCTCGCCGACGACGTGAAGCCGGATCCCGAGCACCTTGAGTGCGAAGCGATGCCACAGCGGCGGCAGCACGCGGTCGCTGAACAGGCCGGTGCGCAGGGCGACGTACTGCGCCAGCATCATCGGCGGCGTCACCACGGCGACCGCCGCCAGCCCCGTCGCGGCGCGCAACCTGCCGATGATCGCCTCCCCCGACTGTCCGTTTCCCGCGACGGGTAGAGCGGAATCCGTTTGCGCCGGATCGCTATTCCGCTCTATCTTCTTGTTTAAGCATGATCTTTTCCGGAAAGCGGCATCCGCTCCCAAGGCCATGCTCTAGCGAAGATCGCGACGCATGACAAGCGCGCCGGTGCGCGCGCCGCCGGCGTGCCGGTAGTAGCCTTCGCGGCGCCCGACTTCGGCAAAGCCCAGGCCGCGGTAGAGCGCGACCGCCGGCGCGTTGGTCTCGTCGACCTCGAGGAACAGCGCCTCGGCCCGGTGGGCGTAAAGATCGCGCAGCACGGCATCCATGAGCCGGCGGCCGAGCCCCTGCCGACGGGCGGCCCCGTCCACCGCGACCGTGAGGATCTCGGCTTCGCCGGCGGCCAGCCTCGCCAGCACGAAGCCGGCGGCCTCGCTGCGCGGCCGGCCGTCGGGCACCGCGATGTAGCCGAACACGGCCGGCTGCGCGATCAGGCTCTCGAACTCGGCGGCCGACCAGGGGCGTGGGAAATCCTGGCGATGCAGGTGTTCCAGCGCGGCGGCGTCGCGGGCCGTCAGGCGGATGACCGTAAAGGTGTGGCGGCGCGTGAAAGGCAGCCGCATCAGGCGTCCTTGCGCGGCAGGGCGAACCCCTGCTGCGGCCTGGCATCGGCGTCGCGCAGATAAAGCGGGCGCGGCCTTTCGCCGGAAAATCCGCGCCGCGCCGCGAGCCGCGCATAGGTAGCGATGTCGGCCGTCGCGGCCTGCGCGGCGAGATCGAAGCCGCCGCCGGCGGCCTGCGCGACGGTGGCGGCCCCGCTGCCGGCCAGCACCGGCCTGCCCTGCCGCGCCAGCGCGACCGCTTCCGGCAACCGCACGCGGCGCGGCTCAGCGGGCGCCGCCGTGTCCGGCCCCTGAGCGGCGACGTAGAATTCCTCGCGGCGGGCATCGAGCGCGACGAGGACGGCACGGCCGGGAAAGGCGGCGCGCGCGTCCTCCGCCAGCGCGTCGAGGGTCGAGACGCCGGCCGAAGGCACCGAAAGCGCCAGCGCCAGCCCGCGCGCTGCCGCCACCCCGACCCGGATGCCCGTGAACGAGCCCGGCCCGACCGCAACCGCGACCGCGCCAAGATCGGCGTAGGTCCTGCCGGCTGCCGCAAGCGCCTCGTCGATGACGGCCATCAGCACTTCGGCATGGCCCTTACCGATGTCGCGCACGCAGCGGCCGAGCTCGCGCTGCGGATCCCCGTCCCATACGCAGGCGGTGCACAGATCGGCGACGGTGTCGATAGCCAGGAGGATCATCTGCGTCTCCCTCGGCAAGTCGTCGCCCTACCCGGAGAGCCTACGTGCCCTGTTTCGCCTTCAGCTCCAGCCGGCGCCGATGCAGGATCGGCTCGGTGTAGCCGGAGGGCTGCTCGCGCCCCTTGAAAACGAGGTCGCATGCGGCCTGGAAGGCGATCGAGGCGTCGAAATCGGGCGCCATCGGCCGGTAGAGCGGGTCGCCGGCGTTCTGCCGGTCGACCACGGCGGCCATGCGCTTCATCGTCTCCATCACCTGCGCCTCGCCGCAGACACCGTGGCGCAGCCAGTTGGCGATGTGCTGCGACGAGATGCGCAGCGTGGCGCGGTCCTCCATCAGCCCGACATCGTTGATGTCCGGTACCTTGGAGCAGCCGACGCCCTGATCGATCCAGCGCACCACATAGCCGAGAATGCCCTGCGCGTTGTTGTCGAGCTCCTTCTGGATCTCCTCGGGCGACCAGTTGGGGCGCGGCGCGACCGGCACCGAGAGGATGTCGGACAGCCTGGCGCGCGGGCGGCTCCTGAGGCTTTCCTGAACGGCATGCACGTCGACCTTGTGATAATGCGTGGCGTGCAGCGTGGCGGCGGTCGGCGAGGGAACCCAGGCGGTGTTCGCACCGGCCCTGGGGTGGGCGATCTTCTCGGCCAGCATCGCGGCCATCAGGTCCGGCATCGCCCACATGCCCTTGCCGATCTGGGCATGGCCGGAAAGCCCGCAGGCGAGCCCGATGTCGACATTCCACTGCTCGTAGGCGGATATCCATGCGGCCTGCTTCATGTCGCCCTTGCGGATCATCGGGCCGGCTTCCATCGAGGTGTGGATCTCGTCGCCGGTGCGGTCGAGGAAGCCGGTGTTGATGAACACCACGCGGTCCTTCGCCTCGCGGATGCATTCCTTGAGGTTCACCGTGGTGCGGCGCTCCTCGTCCATGATGCCCATCTTGATGGTGTTGGGCTTCATCCCCAGCGCGGCCTCGACGCGGCCGAAGATCTCGGCGGCGAAGGCGACCTCGTCGGGGCCGTGCATCTTGGGCTTGACGACATACATGGAGCCGGCGCGGGAGTTGGCGCGGCGGCCGCCGGGGCCGATGTCGTGGAGCGCGACCAGCGCGGTCACCATCGCATCCATGATGCCTTCCGGCACCTCGTTGCCGTCGCGGTCGAGGATCGCCGGATTGGTCATCAGGTGGCCGACATTGCGCACCAGCATGAGCGAGCGGCCCGGCAGGGTCGTCGGCTTGCCGTCGGGCCCGACATAGGCGCGGTCGGGATTGAGCGTGCGCGTGACCTGCCGCCCGCCCTTCTCGAAGGTGTCGGCGAGATCGCCCTTCATCAGGCCCAGCCAGTTGCCGTAGGCGACGACCTTGTCCTCGGCGTCCACCGCGGCCACGGAATCCTCGCAGTCCTGGATGGTGGTCAGCGCCGCCTCCAGCCAGACGTCGGAGATGTGGGCCGGGTCGTCCCTGCCGATCGCCGAGGCCGCGTCCACGACGATGTCGACATGCAGCCCGTTGCGGCGCAGGAGGATGTGATCGGGCGCGGACGGGTCGCCGCGATAGCCGGCGAACTGGTCGCCCTCGATCAGGCCGGTCATGCGGCCGTCGCGCAGCGTCACCGCCAGCCGGCCCATCGCGACGTCGAAGCTCGCGGCCTCGGACCACGAGGCGCCGTCGAGCGGCGCGCTGTCGTCGAGGAAGCGGCGCGCCCAGGCGATCACCTTCTCGCCGCGCCTGGGATTGTAGCCCCTGCCCTTCTCCGCCCCGTCCGTCTCGGGGATCGCGTCGGTGCCGTAAAGCGCGTCGTAGAGCGAGCCCCAGCGCGCATTGGCCGCGTTCAGCGCGTAGCGCGCGTTCATCACGGGAACCACGAGCTGCGGCCCGGCGACGACCGCGATCTCGGGGTCGACATCCCGCGTCGTCACCTTGAAGTCCGGCCCTTCGGGCCTGATGTAGCCGATCTCGCGCAGGAAACCTTCATAGACGGCCATGTCGGAGGGAGCGCCGTGCTCGCGGTACCAGCCGTCGATCTTCTCCTGCAGCTCGGCGCGGCGCTCCAGCAGGGCGCGGTTCTTCGGCGCGAGGTCGTGCACGATCGCCGAGAACTCGCGCCAGAAACGGTCGGGCGCCACTCCGGTGCCCGGAATCGCCTGGTCCTCGATGAACTCCGCCAGCTCTGCCGCTACGGCAAGGCCGTTCCTGTCAACGCGCTTCGTCATGCCAAATCGTCCACCCGATTGAGATCGTGCCGGACCGGCAATGGCATGGCCGCCCCGCAGGGTCAATTCGCGCGGGCAGCAAAGCGTTTCATGCAAAAGCGAGGGAAAGCGCGCAGGCCAGTCGCAGCGGAGAGCCGAGCGGCTTCCTACCCCCACCCCTGCCCCCTCCCCACAAGGGGGAGGGCGACCTTGATCCGGCACCGCATGGCGCGGGCTTCGACGGTCTTTCCCGGAAGGTGACGACGGCGTCCCCTCCCCCTTGTGGGGAGGGGGCAGGGGCGGGGGTGCCCCCCATATGCGATAGCTCTGCCAAAGCCGGAAAGCCGCTGCGGGAAAACGCTATGCCGGTCTTTCCGCGAATTGCTAGACGGCGATACGCGGCCGGCCCGTGGCGGTAGCCACGACATGGGCTTCCACGAAGCTGCGCTCGCCGCGG
>Ga0207868_1000409_pt1 | contig 47789 bp, 36 predicted proteins | sample Passage237B_FD_187370 | JGI IMG/M metagenome (GOLD analysis project Ga0207868, IMG submission 187370) | Cellulose adapted compost microbial communities from Newby Island Compost Facility, Milpitas, CA, USA - Passage2 37B (SPAdes) (version 3) ... | reverse complement strand
CCCCCGGCGCGTCCGACGGCACGATCGGGTTCTTCCTCGGCGACTTCCCCGCCGCGCCGGAGGAGCGCACGGTGACCATCGAGTTCACCGGCCGGGTGATCGCCACGGGCAAGCCGCAGATCATCCGCGACGTCAGCCAGCATCCTGACTTCCTTAACCGTACTGGCGCCAGACCTTTACGCACGGTTCCGCCCGGCCAGGCTGCGGAGCCCGTTCCGGCCAATCCCCGCATTCCCGCGGTGGGCAGGCCGGCGGCGCCCAACAGCTTCATCTGTGTGCCCATCAAGATTGGTGACCGCTACGTGGGGGCGGTGAGCATCGATAAGCCTTACGTGAATGAGGTGTCACTGGCGGCTGATGCCCGACTGCTGACCATCATCGCCGGTTCGATTGCGCAGACCATCCGCATCCACCATCTGGTTCAGGTGGAAAAGGATCAGTGGCTGGCTGAGAACCAGCAGCTGCGCGACAATCTGCGTCGTAAGTATCAGTTTGACAATATCATAGGCAGCAGTCCGGCGATGCTCGATGTGCTGGCGACGATTGGTCAGGTGGCTTCCAGCCGCGCTACGATGCTGCTGCTGGGTGAGACGGGTGTTGGTAAGGAACTGATCGCCAAAGCCATCCACTACAACTCCCCGCGCCGCGATAAGCCGCTGGTGCGTGTGAACTGTGGTGCACTTTCACCACAACTGCTGGAATCGGAACTCTTTGGCCACGTGAAGGGGGCCTTCACCGGTGCCATCCGCGACAAGATCGGCCGATTCGAAGCCGCTGAGGGCGGAACGCTGTTCCTCGATGAAATCGGGACCCTTGATGCCACGCTGCAGGTCAAGCTCCTGCGAGCCCTGCAGGAGCGTGAGTTCGAACGTGTGGGTGAAAGCACAAGTGTGAAGGTGGACGTGCGACTCATCGCCGCCACCAACCTTGATCTGCAGGAGCAGGTCCGCAAGGGGGCCTTCCGTGAGGACCTCTACTACCGCTTGAACGTGGTGACGATCAACCTGCCTGCTCTGCGTAACAGGCGTGAGGACATTCCGCGTCTGATTGACCACTTCCTCGAGCGTTTCAACCGGGAAAACGGGCGAAATCTCAAGAAGATCAGCCGCGAAGTGCTCAATACGCTGCTGCGTTACCCCTGGCCTGGCAACGTGCGTGAACTGGAAAACACCATCGAACGTGCAGTGGTGCTCAGTAATGATGAGGAGTTCACCGAAGACCTGCTGCCTCTGCAGATCCGTCTGTTCGCCCAGCAGGTCCGCGGCGATACCACCGACGATTCCATCGAAGCGCTGGCCAGCAAGATCGCTTCGCACGCCATCCGTCAGTATCAGATGACGCAGGGCGAGGTTTACAACCTGGTGATCAATGAAGTGGAGCGCAAGCTGATTGAAGAGGCATTGACGCTCAACGACAACGTCAAACTGCGCACGGCCGACTTCCTGGGCATCAACCGCAACACGCTCAATAAGAAGGTCAAGGACTACGGTCTGGACGTGGCAGACTGAGTCTTCACTTGGGTCACTGATGTCCGGTTTCTGGGCCTATGGGCCTGTTTTGTATTTCCCTGCAGGCTCATTACACTGCCCGCATGCTTAAAGCCATTGTTTTCGATTTTGACGGCGTGATTGTCGATTCCGAGCCTGCGCACTACCGCGCGTTCCTCCAGATTGCTCAGCCGCTGGGTCTGACCTTCAGTTATGAGCAGTATCTGAAGGACTATGTGGGCTTCGACGATCGCGACGCCTTCCGCCACATCTTTACGCAACTGGGCAGGCCCGCGCCGGATGATGCGCAACTGGCCAGGCTCATCGAAGACAAGGCTCAGGCCTTTGAAGACATCGTCGACCAGGGCATGGACACCATTCCCGGTGTGCTGGACCTTATCGCCCAGGCCAAAGCCGAGGGCTTCCCCATCGCCATCGCCAGTGGTGCGACGCGAAGGGATATTGATCACATTCTCAAGGGGCTGAAGCTCTCGGGCGGGTTCGATCCGATCATCACGGCCGACCTGGTTGAATACAGCAAGCCCGACCCGACCAGCTACGCATTGGCCGTCAAGGGACTGGCCGCGAGGTTGCCTGCGTTGAACATTCAGCCCGGTGACTGTCTGGCGATTGAAGACACTGCGGCGGGCATCGCTTCGGCTCGCGGAGCAGGGCTCATGGCGCTGGGCCTGACCACCACGGGGTCTGCAGACAAACTGGGACAGGCGCAGCGCGTCATTCCCAATCTTCAGGGCGTCACGCTCGAGAAGCTGCGCGAATGGTTTAATGATTGAGAGAAGACCCAGGCATGCAATGCCTGGGCTTTGTGATACGCCCAATCAAAAACGTGTTCCTCGATTCCCTCTCCAAAGCCCAGCCGTTGCACGGCTGGGTCTTACTCCCATTGCACATCCACACTCTAACCCTACCACCTTTCCCCCTCATCTCCCCACTTCCAGCGCTGTCTATGCGTCAGGGCATGACCCATACCGTCGTGGGGGGAACGTGGTAAACTGTTCACCTCGCCCAGTCTGACTCAGGAGTTGCCATGGAACGCCCATCGATCGAGAAACCGGACATCCGCGAAAAAGGCCGATCCCACGACGGTCAGATTCTCGCATCCGACAACCGTCTGTACTTTCAGCTACTGGCCTTTGGGAACGTGCCTGATGTGCGCGAACTGACCGCCAGCCTGGAAAGCTCGACGCTGGGCCATGTGCTCTACGAAGACCTCAATGATCCTCGCGGCGTGGCGCTGCTCTCCTTCAGCCAGAAGCCTGCGGACTTCCTGGACGTGCTTCGTCCGCTGCTGGCCAATGGGCCTTTCTCGAAGCTGACGCACAAGCAGCAGTTCACGATGTTCGGCCGCACGTATTCGCTGGGCTATGAACCTGATCTGGATGAAACCCTGCTGGGCCGTCCGACGCGCACGGCGCTGAACCCCGACTGGCCCTGGGCGGTGTGGTATCCACTGCGTCGTTCGGGGGCGTTCATCAAGCTGCCTGCGGAAGATCAGCGTCGCATTCTGATGGAGCATGGCATCATCGGCCGCGCTTTTGGTGAAGCCGATCTGGCGCATGACATCCGTCTGGCCTGCCATGGTCTGGACACCAACGACAACGACTTCGTCGTCGGGCTGATGGGGCGTGAGCTTCATCCGCTCTCGGCCATCGTTCAGACGATGCGTAAGACCGAGCAGACTTCACAGTATCTGGAGAAGCTCGGGCCGTTCTTCGTTGGCAGGGTCTGCTGGCGTAAGAACCCGCAGTGAATCCGTTGAGCTTTCATTCAATATCTCATCCAGGCTTGCTGATGAAGCAGGTCTGATATTTCGGGAGCGATTGTCAGATGTCCACTACGCAGAACCTCAAAGAACGTCTTGCTTCGGCTCGTACCACGCTGGCTGCTGCGGGGCAGTCGCACGTGCTGGCATATGCCAATGAGCTGACTGAGCCTCAGCTCGCCGACCTGCTGTCGCAGATTGAATCGGTAGACTGGCCTGAGGTGACGCGCCTGATTCAGTCGCACGTGAAGAACACGCCCAAGTTCAAGCTGCCTCAGAAGCTCGATCCGGCTCCGTGGTATCCCAACGATCCGGGTCTGAAGCTGCGCGAGAAGTACCAGAAGGCTCTGGCGCTGGGCAGGCAGTTGATCCGCCGGGGCAAGGTGGCGGCGTTCACGGTGGCCGGTGGTCAGGGCACGCGTCTGGGCTGGGCAGGTCCGAAGGGCACTTACGCTGCGACGCCGATTCGTGGCATGTCCCTCTTTGGCTGCATGGCTGAGTACATCCGCAAGACGCAGACCAAGTACAACACCATCATTCCGTGGTACATCATGACCAGCCCGGTCAACGATGCCGCCACGCGCGCCTTCTTTAAGGACAACCAGTACTTCGGCCTGGCAGGTGAGAACGTCATGTTCTTCCCACAGGCCATGATGCCCGCCATCAGCATGGTCGGCGCCGATACGGGCAAGGTCCTTATGGATGGCAAGGGCCAGATCGCTCTGTCGCCTAATGGCCATGGCGGATCGCTCAAGGCTCTGTACACCAGCGGCGCCATCGCTGATATGAAGAAGCGTGGCATCGAGCAGATCAGCTACACGCAGGTGGACAACCCCATCGTCCGCGTGGTCGACCCGCTGTTCATCGGCCTGCATGCACTCGATGGCTGTGAGATGTCTTCCAAGATGCTGCCCAAGGCTTACCCCAAGGAAAAGCTGGGCAACTTCTGCATCGTCGATGGCAAGATGACGGTGATCGAATACTCCGATCTGCCTGATGCCCTGGCGGAAGAGCGCACTGCCGATGGCGAGCTGCGTTTCCGTGCGGGCTCCATCGCGCTGCATGCCATTCGCGTGGACTTCGTGGAATCGCTCAACCTCAAGGGCGATTTCGGTCTGGAATTCCACCGCGCCGAGAAGAAGGTTCCTTATCTCGACGCTCAGGGCAAGCGCGTGATCCCCACGGCCAACAACGCCGTGAAGCTCGAAACCTTCGTGTTCGACGCGCTGCCTCTGACGAAGAAGTCGATCATCTACGAAACCGATCGCGTCGATGAATTCGCGCCGATCAAGAACGCTGACGCCACTGGCCCTGAGCCTTCGGTGGACAGCCCCATCACCGCCAAGCGTGGCCAGACCGAACGAGCTGGCCGCTGGCTGGAACAGATGGGCGTTCCCGTGGCCCGCGATGCGCAGGGGCGTGTGGATGCGGTCATCGAAATCAGCCACCTCACCGCCACTGAGCCGCAGGACCTCTACGGCGTGAAGCTGCCGCTGGAAGTCAAGCGTGGCGATCGCGTGCTGCTGTGAGCTGAGCTACTTCAACAAGATCCCAAACGAAAAGCCCATGCATGGCAGTGCATGGGCTTTGTTGTTTCGTGAGGCGTGTATTGGTCGGAGGGATCAGTCCTGAAGGATCACCACGTCACGCGGATCGATGTGGATCAAGGCCTTGCCATCGCCTGAGGGTGAGAGCGGGCTGTCGAGGCGCGGGTTCAGCTCGAACACCTTGAGCGTGATGGCGTCGTTCTCGCCCAGCGCCAGGGTGTGCTGCGACATCTCACCCAGGAACGTCGAGTCAATTCGGCGGACAGGCAGCGTGTTGACCTTCGGCGCTGCGGGATCATTCATACGGAAAATCTGAATCACTTCCGGACGGATTGAGCAGGTGATGTTCCCAGCCGAGGGAAGATCGGCCGGGTAGGTCTGCGACTGCAGTTCGCCCGCAGGGCAGTGGAGGGTGACGGTGGGGTCCTGCCTGCCTTTGGTCTCGGCGGGGACGAAATTGGTTTCGCCCATGAAGTCGGCCACGAATCGATTGGCCGGCCGATGGTAGACCTGCTCAGGCGGCCCGATCTGCACGATGCGGCCATCACGCAGCACAGCGATCTGGTCGGCCATCGACAGCGCTTCCTTCTGGTCGTGCGTCACGTATACCGCGGTGATGCGCGCTTCCTTGCAGATTCGCTTGATCTGCGAACGCATCTCCAGGCGCAGCTTGGCGTCGAGGTTCGACAGAGGCTCGTCGAGCAGAAGCAGTGTGGGTTCAATGACCAGCGCACGGGCCAGTGCCACGCGCTGCTGCTGACCCCCTGAAAGTTCGTTGGGCTTGCGGTCGGCGTAGGGCAGCATCTGAACCATACGCAGCGCTGCATCCACGCGGCGGTTGGTGGCATCGGCCGGGACTTTACGCACGCCCAGACCAAAGGCCACGTTCTGTCTGACCGTCATGTGAGGCCACAAGGCATAGCCCTGGAAGACCATGCCACAGTTACGACGGTTGGCGGGCAGGTGGGTGACATCCTGCTCGCCAAAGAGGATTCGACCGCTGGTGGGTTCGGTGAACCCTGCGAGCATGCGCAGCAGCGTGGTCTTGCCACAGCCGCTGGGCCCGAGCAGGAAGAACAGGGAACCTGCGGGAATGTCGAGGTTCACGTGATCCACCGCCACGGTCGAGCCGAAGCGTTTGGTCAAATCTTTGAGAGCAATGGGAGTGGTCATGCGCTTTGAGGATACCAGATGGATCCGGCTTGAAGAGTCAGGCGAGCTCCGCCAGAGATTTTTCGAAGATCACCAGATTGCTGGCGCGATCCGAATCCCATCGCACGCCCACGATGTCATACCCATGGGCAATGGCCATGTGAAGCATCGGGCGGGCGCCGTTGTGACATTCGAATCGAATGGTTTCGTAATGCTGGCTGGCAGCCCAGGCCTGCAGGGCTTCGAGCAGCTGCGAGCCGATGCCCTGCCTGCGATAGTCAGGCAGCACGCCGCAGAGCCAGCCGAAGTAGGTGTTGGGCTTGAGTTCAAAGCCAATGAAGAACCCGGCCGGCCTTTCTTCCACGCTGGCGACGAGCATCACCGTGTTATGTCTGCCCAGAAAGCGACGCTGGAAGTAGGCGATATCCCGCGCAGGTTGATAAACCTGCCGATACATATCGACGATCAGGGGCAGCTCGCCGGGACCGACAATATCAATCTTGGCATTGGCCATGAATGGACATCCCGCCTGGGCTTAAAGGAGACAGAACGCTGATGTATTGTTTCCCACCTGTCTGGATAAAGCAAGGCAGCTTCCTGGGCATTACAGCGGCGCGATGGTCAATGGCTTCTCCACGCCAAAGGCCAGTCGGCCCTGCTGGAATTCTTCCAGCACTTTCGGCTCGCAAAGCAACTGGGCGCGGCGCATGAGCCAGTCGTAGAGAGCAGGATCATTCACCTGCTGGGCCGCAGCGGCCAGCAGCAGATGCAATGATCCACACTGCGGCGCGGGAAGCATCTGAGCGTAGTGAATCTTGCGAGGCAGATCGGCCAGCGCCATGGTGTGGTAACCCGCAGCCACTTCGTAGCGCGTGCGAAGCGCCAGATGCTGCAGGGATTCGAGCAGCCCAAGCCTGAGGCGTGAAAGCTCGTTCAAACCTGCATAAGCCCCCACCAGATCATTCCGCAGCAGACGGGACTCCACCAGAATCAGCAGCAGCTGAGGTCGATGCACTTCCGAGGCGCCAAGCGACATGCTCAGCAGCGTCTGAGCGATGGCCGCTGACTCATCAATGCGCGTCTGGTAATGACGCACAATCGCCAGGCGATGGTAAAGCTGAATGCGCAGCTGGCGATGCAGTGGCCGACGGGCCAGCCCCTGCGCGATGGCGTTTTCCGCCGCGGGCAGGTCCTGGTCCAGCCACTGTGTAATCTGAGGCAGGATGGGCAGCACTTTGGCGCTCGGTGCACTGATGGCCACCCATAGAATGATCACCGGAATCATCAGCAGCCAGAAGTCCATGCTGCTCAGGCCGGTCTGAAAGATCAGAATCACCAGCATTATCAGGATGACGGCCGACCAGCGCGAGGCGCTGTCAATCCACAGCTCGCGCTTGAGCTTGTCAGGACTGAAAGGCGGGCAGGTCATCAGCTGGCGATCGTTTGAAGGGGACTGCTTCTGAACAGGATCCTGATCGTGCTCGATCATGGCTGACCTCCTTCCTGCGCAGGGGTGGAGGCGTCATCGGAAGTGGGCGGAGCGGGCTTGGCCATGCGGGCCGCGATGGCGGGGCCCTGCTCGATGGCCTGAAGCTCATGGAAGCGTCTGACCAGCGTAGCCAGAGGCAGCAGCAGCGTGGCGCGTTCCCACCAGAGCTGGGCATCTTTAATCAGAGGATCTTCCACATGAGCGGCGCTGTGGTAGCACGCCAGGGCCAGCAGGGCATAGCCCAGCCCGGCGTCGATACCCAGCGGACGCAGCTTGTCCATCATGCCCTGCTGATTGTCGGCGGCGTCACGGAAGTGATTGGTGCGGATCTGCTGATACAGCAGGGCCAGATGGAACCCGCCCGCAATGGCGCTGCCTGAGAAGCGATCGAGCAGGTTGCGCAGTCGGCGGAGTTGAATGTCTGCATCCGTCAGCTGATCACTGGCCAGCAGAGCCATGGTCTGCTCCACGCGCAGCTGTACTGCGGCGGGGTGCTCGTCGGGCAGCTTGCCCAGCACTTCGTTGAAAGCCACCACAGCAGCTTCGTAAGCGCGGACCTGTTCGAGGTTGTGGGCCAGCAGGGCGACAGCGCGGGTGTGCTGCTGCGGCCTGGCTCGAAGCTGGGGGATCACCTGCCAGGCCAGACGCATGGCATCGAAGTTCTGGCGTTCGAGTGTCAGCTCCTGCACGCGGGCCAGCAGTTTGTCCGTTTCACGAATGGCTCGGGCACGCATGAAGCTGTTGAGGAACAGGCCAAGCATCGCCAGCCAGACAATCAGCGTGATGCCCGCATTACTGAAGGACAGCGCCAGGAGGACCAGGACGCCCACGATCAGCGCGGGCATCCACTGCTGCATGGGCGATACAGGAACGACGGCATATCGCTCCAGATGGCCTGAGACCTGGTCGGCGGTGGGCGGATGGAATGTGCGGGAGGCTCCCTTGGCCATATCCTCAGGCTCCAGCAGCGGTCTGGTTCAGATGATAGAGCATCACGTAGATCAGCACGCCCGTGATGGAGACATACATCCAGATCGGCCAGGCGAAACGTGCCACACGACGATGCAGCGCGTCTTTCCTCTTCAGGCCCAGATACAGCAGCCAGATGGCCAGGATGGGTACCACCATCGCCAGCAGGATGTGGGTCAGGAGCATGACGTAGTAGAAGAGCTTGAGGGCCGCAGCACCTTCAAACTTCGTGTGGGCTCCGCCATGCTCGAAGTAACGCCAGACGTAGTGCGTGACGTAGGAGATCAGAAAGACGCAGGAGGTGGTAAACGCCGCGATCATGCAGTTGCGATGTGCTTCGATGCGTTTACGCTTGATGAGGATCAGCCCCGCCACCAGCAGTATGGCCGCCAGGCCGTTGAGTCCTGCGTTGACTGCTGGAAGAAACGAGAGATTCATTTGGCGCTGCCTCCCTGGGATGCGTCATGGGTCAGCAGGTGATTCAGATGCTTGAGCATCAGTTCCCGGCTTTCCTGATTCAGTGCGTCATAGTACCCGCGAAGTTGGCCTTGCGGGTCGATGAGCACCAGTTTGGTGCTGTGGAGGATCGGGGAAACCTGATCGTCAGGCGTATCCTGGAGGGCCAGCTTGTAGCCATCGGTAACCATCTTCCACATATCAGCACGCGATCCGGTGAGGAATGACCACTGCGATGGATCCGCTTTGAACCGCTGGCCGTAGTGGGTCAGGACAACCGGGGTGTCGAAGGTGGGATCGACACTGAAGCTCACCAGATGCACGCGGTCCTTCAAGTTGGACTTCGCAAACTGGTCCTGCAGGGCCTGCATCTCGGCGCTGATGCGCGGGCAGGGACCGAAGCAGCGGGTAAAGACGAAGCTGGCGATGACGGCTTTGCCCTTGTAGGTTTCGAGCGTGACGGCTTCATTGGCCTGGTTGACCAGGTTGAACGCAGGAGCTGGGCCGAAATTGTCCGGCAGTTCGCCCGAGGTAACCAGCTGACTCATCTGCCCGCCATGTGCGTGACCGTGGCCACGATGATGGCCTGCGTGGTCGTGGTCATGGGCGTGCATGTGATACTGAGGGTCGTACTTCGTCTGTTCCAGAGCACCCTTGAGAAGCACCAGCCCGGTGGTGCCCACCGAGACGATGGCCAGGGCGGCCAGCAGGAGTTTCTGAGTCGTTGGTTTCAAAGCACACCATCCTTCCTGGGACGCGAGACGATGCGCACAGCCACCATCACCATCAGGATGCTGGCCAGCGTCATCACCAGAAGCGCCATGTTCATGCCCAGCGGCGCACCGACAGCAGTGCGGTCGCCCATCAGGGCGCTGGACAACGCCATCTGACCGTAAGTCAGAGGATTGATCATCATCAGAATCTGCATCCCCAGCGGAACCTTCGACAGCGGAAAGACCGCGCCGCAGAGGAACCACATGGGCATCAGCAGCAGGTTCATCAGAGCGTGGAACGCTGCGGTGGAATCCAGCGGCCAGGCCATGCACAGGCCCAGCGCCGTCAGGCCCGATGCGGTAATGAACATGATCACTACCGCCAGCAGCAGATTTTCAATGGGAGGCAGCGTGCCCACCAGCGGCCAGATCAGCAGGAACAGAATGCCCTGCAGCGTGGCGATGCTCGCACCGCCAAAGACTTTGCCCAGTACGATGGCCAGTCGGGGAATGGGGGCCACCAGCACGCCCTGCATGAAGCCTTCCTTGCGATCCTCGATGACCGAGATCGTCGAGAAGATGGCCGTGAAGAGCAGCACGAGGATGATCGTTCCCGGGAAGAAGTATTCCAGGTAACCCACACCGGCGGTTCCGTCAGCGAGGTCGCCCGCGATGAAGGAACGGTTGAGCCCCAGGCCCAGCACCAGCCAGAACATCAGCGGGGTGGCCAGGGCACCGATCACGCGGTTGCGCTGGCGGAAGAACCGGACCATCTCGCGATGCCAGAGTGAAAGCGTGGCCAGTGCCAGGCTGCCCTGGACAGCCGGGGCGGGACGGTCAATATCGGTGGCGGAGCTGTTCATGGGTATTCAATCCTCAGCCACGTATCGTAGGAGAATTACGCGATGACTGCCACGCGCGGGGGGAGGATGGGCGTTGGGGAAGGATTGGGGGAAGACTCAGGCAAGCAATGCCTGGGCTTGGGAGGGGGATTCTAATTGGGGATTGGGGATGTGGGGATCATCTCCAGTCCCGATCTCCTTCTTACCAGCCCAGACCGCGCCGCTGGAGTTCCTGCCTGGCGGGGTCGAAACCGGCGCGGGCGGCCTGCTGGTACCAGTTGACCGATTCGCCTTCGTTCTGCATCACGCCCATGCCTTTGGCGTACATGACGCCCACGTTGTACATCGCAGCGGCCTGGTTCTGCAGGGCGGCTTTCTTCATCCAGTGAAACGCCAGATAGTCATCCTGTGAAACGTACTGGCCTGAGCTATAGAAGGAAGCGAGCTGCACCTGACCGAATGCCAGCCCGCCTTCGGCGCACTGCTGCAGCCAGTGGAGGCCCTGCTCGCGATCGGCAGGCAGGCCGATGCCCTGCAGATACATCATGGCAATGTTGTACTGGGCGATCTGATGCCCCTGGTCGGCCGCCAGCAGGAACCATCGCCCGGCCTCGGCCATGTCCTGAGGCAGGACGTCGCCGGTGTAGTACATCGTGGCGATGTAGAACGCCGCATCGACGCTGCCTTTCTCGGCGGCCTGGCAGAACAGATCGAAGGCCTTATTCCCATCCTTGGCGATGCCCCGGCCTGAGAGGTAGGCCAGTCCCAGCTGAAAAATGGCGTCAACATGCCCCTGTGCTGCGGCTTTTTCCAGCCATGGAAAGGCTCCCTGCGGGTCCTGAGGCGAGCCATGCTGGCCATGAATCATCGCCAGGGCCAGGTCATACTGCGCCTGGGCATCACCCATGCGGGCCTGCTGCTGCCAGGTGGGGAGCATACTCATGTGCTGGATTCCTAATGAGTTGAATCGAGGAGCCTGCAGGACGGTTCTGCGATGATAACGCAAGAACGAGGGAACAGGCCACTGTTTTGCGCCATGGGGCGATTTCTCTTGGGATGAGGCTTCAACGTCTTATAATGTAGAAGGAGGCGTATGTGTCTCCGCCGGGGCTGACAGACCGCATTTCTTACTGAGGTAGACAGGGGACGAGCAGAAAACAGGCAACCTTTCAACGCGAAGGAGAAAGTCATGCCCATCAAAACGCTCAAGGCCTATCTGGACGCCAACGACATCCGGTACACGATGATCTATCACTCACCGGCGTATACCGCTCAGGAAATCGCCGCCAGTGCCCATATTTCCGGTCACAATCTGGCCAAGACCGTCATCGTCAGCATTGATAACGAACTGGCTATGGTGGTCCTTCCCGCCAGCAGGCATATCAACTTTGATCTGCTCTGCGAGATGACCGGGGCTGACAATGTCAGGCTGGCCAGCGAAGAAGAGTTTGAAAGCATGTTCCCAGGCTGTGAACTCGGAGCCATGCCGCCTTTTGGCAATCTCTATGGCATGAATGTTTACGTTGCGCCGAGCCTGACGGTGGATCATCAGATTGCTTTCAACGCCGGTTCACACACCGAGTTGATCAAGATGGCCTACGCCGACTTTGAAAGGCTGGTCAAGCCTCGCATTGTGTCGCTGGCCTGCTGAACATCGTTCTTAGTCGTTGCCCGACAGGTGGCTGTCCGCCAGTCGGGCTGGGTTGGGATCTGTTCACTTCTCACTGAAGATCGGAGGATGTCCCTTGATGACCATGCGCAAACCGGTCTGGTTCATGGTGGCAAGTCGTAGCACGGCCCGTCTGATGCGGGGCCAGATGATTGAGGGGGGACGTTGCCACGTACAGGAGGAAGCTGTTTTCGAACATGATGATCTGGAAAAGGAGTTTCATCGCCCATCGTCGCGCATGGGGCGCGCAGGAAGCACCCAGGAAAGTCATATCGCTGAGGAATCCATGGCCCGCTTTGCCCGCAAGGTGGCCAATGAACTCGAAAAGATGATGCAGGAAAAAGGGATCGGCGATATGAAAGTCTTTGCTCCGCCTCGCATGATGGGGGCCTTGAAGAAGGCCGTTCCCAATCGTGTGGCAGAGCGTATCAACCATCATCAGGCCGATCTGGCGCATCTGCCTGATTCATCACTGGCCCGCTATCCGGAAGTGATGAATATGGTTCAATCGGCCCCGGCCGTACCGCTGGCGTAACACGGTACGCATCCATTTACCCAATACCTGACTCAAGCCCCGGACGCTTTTCGTGTCCGGGGTTTTTCTTTGGGTGTGAGAATGAAGTGACAGCAGTTTGTATCGTGCGTGACGCGATTACTGGGCCGGCATCATGCGTCGGGCGTAGACCTTTTCCGACAGACGCACGCCGATGTACATCAGCACGCCGAACCACAGCGCCATCAGGCCCTGCAGCAGCACCGCCTGGCCAGCCCAGAGGCCTGTTAATGTCATCACCGCGCCAGCCACCAGGAACAGCTGGGCCAGAAAATGAACGACTTTCAGCGGATTGCGCATCTGCAGAGGATTATCCTGCAGTCGCGGCCGAGCCCAGGGGCGAGGCGTGCCCGTCATGCCGGTGTTGAGGGTCTGCATGCCGATCACTCCGAGCACCATCAGAGGCACGAGCACGGCCATGCTGACGAAAAAGAACAACACCGACCACAGATCCATCTCGGGCGTAACGGTTTCGCCTGAGCGATGGCGGATCACCATGCCGGCGGTGACCGCCGCGGCGATAACCACGCACACGATCCAGCGGCTGTAATACGCTTTTCCGATCGAAGGTTTTGAGGGTTCATTCATGGTGGTGTATTCATCGGCTCAAGGCTGGTGCTATGATGACAACCCATGGAGCTGCCTGAGCATAAGTCGTCTTCGCCGGATTCTGGAATGAGGAAGAAGGCCTGCTGTACACCACAGGCTACTCGATCTGCGGGAAGCCGTTCGGCGAAGATGCTCGCTCAAACCCACAGTGGCGTGAAACTCGCCCGGGCGATCAGCCATGCGTCAGGCGCGGCTACTGAGGGTATGGTCCTGATTCCCGGCGGGCAGTTCCGCATGGGGACCGATCATCCCGATGCCTGGCCTGAAGATGGGGAAGGGCCTGTCCGAAGCGTGACGGTTCCATCCTTCTATATGGATGAAGCGGCTGTCACTAATGCGCAGTTCGAACGTTTCGTCGCCGAGACAGGCTACATCACCGACGCCGAGAAGTTCGGCTGGTCATATGTCTTTCGCCTGCTGCTTCCAAAGAAGTATGCCCAGAGCCTGGAGAAAACCACCGCAGTGGTGGGGCTGGACTGGTGGCTGGGCGTGCCCGAAGCCTGCTGGAAAAAGCCCGAAGGCCAACGATCCAACCTCAAGGGTCGGATGGATCATCCGGTGGTCCATGTCACCTGGAACGACGCGATGGCCTACTGCCAGTGGGCGGGCAAGCGTCTGCCCACCGAGGCGCAGTGGGAATACGCCGCGCGAGGCGGGCTCGATCAGGCTCTCTACCCCTGGGGCGATCATCTCACCCCGCAGGGCAAGCATCGCTGCAATATCTGGCAGGGGAAGTTTCCCATCACCAACATCCTTGAAGATGGCTATCTGGGAACCTGCCCGGTGAAGACCTACGCCCCCAATGGCTACGGCTTATACAACATGGCAGGCAATGTCTGGGAATGGGTCAGCGACTGGTTCAGCCCGACATGGCATGTCCCCGAAACACCCGAGACACGCAACAATCCGCAGGGACCCGTCGAGGGGAATCTTACCCGTAAGGTGCAGAAGGGCGGATCGTTCCTCTGTCATGCGTCGTATTGCAACCGCTACCGCGTGGCCGCGCGGACCAGCAATACGCCTGACAGCTCATCAAGCAATTCCGGGTTTCGATGTGTGAGGGATGTGGAGTGAGGTTTGTCCTTCTGTCACCCCCACGTCGATTCATTCGCTGTGCGCAAGATCTGTGGATGACCGCTTTCGCGGGCATGACGCGAAGCGGGCAGGTGTACTGAAACAGGTTCAGCGTTACTTCGTCCAGAAGTGTCTCACCGCTGACTTTCCCACTGCTGCAGCGTCTTTCGCAGGTCGCAGCAGGCCAGGAGAGTCATGGCGGTGGGGGAGAGGTCCAGGCGGTTATCCCAGAGCATGGGACGCACGCCGCCAACCACATCATCGGGGCTGCGGACGTAGAACGCGCCGGGCTCGTCAAACATGAGCTGGCCCAGGAATCGCGCCGCCCGGCCGCAGGCCAGAAGAGCTTCGAGACGCTGACGAGCGATGAACAGATCGGGATTGCGCAGGCTCTGCGAGAGGATCATCATCATGTGAGCCGCCCGCCAGTCAGGGTTGGGGGCATCGCCTTCTTCCAGATCGCGCAGCAGGAAGCCGCCTACGACGTCAGCCGGTCCCACTTCAGGCGGTGCGACGATCTGCCTGCTCATGATGATGTCCAGCGTGGGCATCAGTCGTGCCAGACGAGCACCGCGCGGGCCACGCGGGTTCATCGGATTGCTGCCATCGGGAGCGGTGAACGCTTCCAGACGAGCGTCGGCTTCGAGCAGCCAGGGCAGAGCACCCATCGATTTCAGTGGATCGACGCGTTCCCAGACCCACTCCATGGAGTTGGCCAGCGCCTGACCTGTCGCCGCATCACGGGACAGGCTGTAATAAGCTGCCAGGCTGTTGACCACCAGTGCACTGGCAGGCTCGTCGGCCAGCCCCGCTTTCTCGTCGGTGCTGGCGCGGAAGGAGCCATCAGCATTGCGAAGTGAAAGCAGCTTGTGGGCCACTTGATCGCGCTCAGTCTGACGCGCATCCAACGCCGGGTTCTCGCTGAGGATCATCAGTGTCAGTGACAGCGCCGTCGTCGAGCTGTTCTCCTCGGCGCCGAGCATTTCAGGCAGGTTGGCATTGATCCACTGGCGGACGGTTTCATTGACCTCGTGGATGCGTGGATCTCCTGCGGGCACGATGCCCGACTGCGTCCAGCGCGACAGGGCCAGAATGGCCAGCGCCGCGTTATCCCGGCGGGCCACGGGAACCTGATAGGTGTCACTGGAAGGCAGATACGTTCCCAGAAAGCGGCCATCTTCGCGCATGCGGCTGCGCAGGTGGTCGACGAGGCGCAGGGTCATGTTGTCGACGGTGCGGCCATCCACGCTCGAGGGGGGAAGCATCACGTTGCCACGGATCAGCCTGGTGATGGGCTCGGTCGCGCTGGGGCGGACCATGTGAATGACTTCAAAACGCTCGAGCACTGGGCTGCCTGGCTTGCCCACATTGTTGAGCTCGCCAAGCTTCATGCCAATGCCTCCCATCAGCTGGTAGACCTGACTGGTGGGAGGCAGACCCGCAGCCAGACTGTCGGCCGGCCAGACCCAGGATGACAGCGGCGTGCCATCATGGCTGCGCGTGGTCATGCGCAGGCCATGGAAGCCCGGGACGAATCGACGGTAGATCGTTCCCGGCGCGGCGTCGGCAGGAATGCGGATCACCTGAGGCTGACAGGCGATCTGAATATCCACCAGCAGCTGACCCGTCAGATCGGTGATTTTTGCAGGCCCACGCGAGACGCTTTCCCCCTCCGTCGGCTGGGTGGTGACGGTGGCACGTCGCGCGGACTGACGCAGGCTTTCTTCCACTTCCAGCATCGCTCCGCGCACAGCCAGCCGAGCGGCCTGGGTCAGGTCGTAGGCATTGCCTCGCACGGGGGTGAGTTGATCGAGGGTGGCCTGTCCGGTGCCCAGACGCAGCCCACCCCAGCGGATGGTGACACGAACGCCAGCCATGCCTGTGACTTCAATGACAGGCCCATCCATCACCGGGGCGTCGTTGCCCTGGGCGATCCATTTCTCACTCAGACGGTAGATGTGCTGGGCATGCGACCAGTCCACCAGCGGGGCATCCAGCTTGCCTTCGACGACTGCGCGGGCAGGCCCCTGGGCCATCACGGTCGACTCAAACTGCCCCATCAGCCCGCCTGAGGACAGGATCAACGCCGCCAGCAGCCCGGAGGTTGTGTTGTTTATTGGCCACTTGTTGCGGGAGGCAGTGTTGCGTTGAATCAACATGAGAAACAGGCTCCAGGGGAAGTCAGCACGGGTAATAAAAACGCAAGCTCATTGATTGTTGTTACTTAGAATCAAAACAGGCGTGTTTCTGATTCTCTGGTACGAACTTTGTCATATGTATGACGGATACGCACTGTAACGACTGTATGAATGAGAGACGCCTCCATGGAATTATTGCGATACCTCAAGTTTGACCAGCAGCAGATTCAGCGTCGCCGTCACATTCTGATCCTGGCCGCCCTGACGTTCATGGCTCTGTGCTAACTGTAACGTCTGCAGGCCGGCGAGCATAGTTTTTAAACGATGAACAGCCCCGCTCTGGGAGGGACAAGCGGGGCTGTTTTATGCGCCTAACTGGCCTGTCGCACTGCATGAGAATTTCTTTGACCCATCGTCTGATGCGTTGAGGCATCATCCCACTTTTTTCGAGACAGGCCAGCTCAGCTGTTGTGGCTGACTTAGCAGGGCATCAGATGCCATATTGTCTGGCGATTAGCTCAACTGGCTAATGCGCACCTTCCTTGCCTCAGGTGCCATATTGTCTGACACTTGAGACCTGAATTGGCTCAAATTGGCCCAAAACAGCGCTGACTCAAGTAAAAAGTAAGATATACTCTTGCTCATGTCACCACGGACACGATCCATCAAGGCCACCGGCGCTGATACCCTGGCGAAGCTGCTGCGTCAGGACATTCTTCAGGGGAACTGGCAGCCCGGCGATTTTTACGCCACGGAAGATGAGCTGGTTCAGCGTCATGGCGTGACGCGTGGCGTGGTGCGCGAAGCCGTCTCCCGTCTCCGGGCGCTGGGGATTCTTACCGGCCGTAAGAACAAAGGTCTGCTCATCGACAGGCCTGACCCGGTGGCGCTCCTTGAACAGGTGGCTCCTTTCTTTGTCCGGACGGGTGAAGATCTGCATCAGATTGCAGGCCTGCGCTACAACCTTCTGGTGGGGGCTGTTGATGCTGCAGTGGCCAACGCCACCGAAGAACAGCTTAAGAAGATCACCGAGCTTGCTCAGGAGTGGGACCGGTGTGTGCTTGATAACGCTCTGGTCGATCGGGGCTTTCAGATTGCCACGGAAATCAACTGTCTGATCCTCGACATGACAGGTAATCCGCTGGTGTCGCGGATGAAGCCGGTGATTGTCGAGTTCTTTCAGGCAACGCGCTGGCAAAGCAATAGCTGGCCTCATCAGATCCAGGCCAATTCATGGCATTACCGTGAACTGGCTGCCAATCTGGTCAGTCGTAATGCGGAGATGGCCCGAAGCATCATCCGAATCAATCTGGGCTATCTGATTCGCCAGCCTGTCTCGCACTGGGAAGTATCGCTGGCCGCCCGCCAGGGAGTGAACAAGCCCAATCCATGAAACTCGTGAAGTTCAGCCTGCTTTCAAGCTGAACAAATGCGATTATTGATCGAATTCGAGCCTGAGTTTCTCAGCTCAAATCATGTTTCAGGCTATCAATGCCTGTGCTGGCCAATAGAATCCAATTTACCTTGACGAACGGGGGCTGCGGATGTCGCTGCAGATCAAAAACACTCAGGCGATGTCGCAAAGCCTGCTGGTACAGCAGCGAGTTGATGCACTCATGCTGCTCCTTATTCGTCATGGCCAGCCTGGGCCCGCTAAAGCCAGTCCTGTCCCCTCCACTGAATTTCTGGGCAAGCCGTTGACTGCCACGGGCCTGAAGCAGGCTCAGTATCTGGCAACTCGACTGGCACCTCTGCCTTTGTCACACCTGTACTGCTCCAACATGGCGCGGGCCTACCAGACCGCCAAAGCCACGCACGATCTGCGACCCGATCTGCCGTTTGAAATTCGCCCCGATCTGCAGGAAGTCTCCTCGTGGCATACCCCCGGCGTTCCTGCTCCGCGCAAAGCGGAGGATCGCCAGCGTGCACGCGATGAGATTGACCGCGTCGGAAAGTTTGCAGCCCATCTGCGCCGGAAGCATAAGCCCCGCGAAATCGTGGCGATCGTCTCCCATGGCGACTGGAACAACCTTCTGCTGGCGACGCTGGCTGGTGTTCCCGCCCGTCGACATCTGCGCATCATGCAGGACCACACTTCAATCATGGTCGTCAATCTCTGGCCTGACGGCCGACTGCGACTGGCGATGGCCAACTGCACGCGCCATCTCCCCGCCAGTCTGTTAGGCAGTAAGAACATCTAGCACAGGCAGGCCGATAGCCTGGCGCGATGAACGCAGCGTATATCGATGGATACGTCAGTTCACACCCGATCAGAATCATCAAGGCAGGCTGGACCAAACGCCGAAATGCCTGGATTAATTCAGACGCCATGACCTGTACCCGCAATCCCGTGATGAATCCGTAATCCATCATGGGGCCCACAGGACTGAGTCTGCGTCATCAGGAGGACCGAGACGTTTTCCTGCGTGTCGCGGCAGACTTTTTCATGGCTTGGGGTTTGGCAGGCTTGGCCTTGGAAGCAGCTTTGGCTGTCGAAGCCTTCACGCCTTTGGCTTGCTTCGATGCAGATCGATCGGCCGATTGGCGCTTGGGCTCAGCTTTCTTGCGAGGCTTACCGCGAACAATGCCCTTGTCTTCCATCGTCAGCGCAGGCGACTGCCCTGTCTCGGTGGCGTGCTTGATGCGCTCCGTCGCTTTGGTCGCGTAGTCTTCGCTCAGCTCACAGCCCAGCCACTTCCTCCCCAGACGTGCAGCCACGGCCAGTGTGGTTCCGCTGCCTGTGAAGGGGTCGAACACGACATCGCCGGGGTTCGACGACAGCTTGATGATGCGCTCGAGCATGGCTTCGGGCAACTGGCAGGGATGCCAGCCCTGGCGTTCCTTGAACGTGCCACAGAGACGCGACTGGTACCAGACATCATCCTCAGGTTTGAAGTATTCGCCCTGGGTTTCCTGCGGACGCAGATACCAGGTGTCGTCGGGCAGCTTGCCTCGCGGGTTGGCGCGGGCGTCGTTATAGGTCGTCTGACGCGCGCTGGGGATGGCGATCTCCTGCCTGTTGAAGGTGAAAGGCAGGTTGTCGACCTTCACGCCATTCACCGCAGCAGAGCCTACTGCGTAGAACAGGTGGGCGTGCGAACGGTTGAACTTGCTGCGGCAGTTCTGCCCGAAGGTGTAATGCCAGATGATCCAGTTGCGGAAAACCAGCTGGTCCTGCTTCTCGAGCTGCTTGAGATGAAGGCGGGTCTCGGCGGCGTATTCGTCGCCAATCAGGATGTAGAGACTGCCCGAGGGCTTGAGCAGGCGGACACAGGCGTCAATCCAGCGACAAGTCCAGTTAATGTATTCCTCGTCACTTCGCCGATCCTCATATTGGTCATAGGTAAAGCCGATATTGTAAGGGGGATCGGCGAAGATCAGGTCCACAGAGCCTGCGGGCAGCTGCTCCATGGCCTGGAGACAGTCGCCGACGATGACCCTGCCGCAAGGCAGTGACATTAACTCTGTGTTTCGCTGCACTTGAGTCATGGTTTCATTTAACCTTAATCACGAAATTCGGGCCTTTGCCCCCTTGCCACAACATTGTGTCGGTCTATACTGAACCCGACTGAGTTTTTACCATTTTTCCGTCAAGGAAGATTCGACTATGCCACACGTCATCACTGAACCCTGTAAGGGGACCAAAGACACCGCTTGCGCTTCGGTCTGCCCCGTTGACTGCATCCATCCTACCAAGGAAGAAGCAGCCTTCGAAACCACCGAAATGCTCTACATCGACCCGGACACCTGCATCGACTGCGGTCTGTGCGTCGATGAATGCCCCGTCAAGGCCATCTTCCCCGAAGAAGATGTGCCCGAAGAATGGTCGGAATACATCCAGAAGAACGCCGAGTTCTACAAGTAATTCGATCGCAGCCGAGACGTTCCGCTGCCTGAGTTAACCCTCGGTGGCCAGCGTTCCGGTTCCCAATGGAACTCCTGAAGGGCTCCAGACATTCGTCTGCCGAGCCCTTTTTCATGCGCGCATCGCGTGACAGCACCAACGCTACTGCGCTTTAGATGCCCTGAAATAGTCCTTGATGATCCTCCGGGGTTTTTACACGCCCAGACTGCAGACAGGCTGGGGTATACTCGCTGCCTTGATCGAGTTAACCCTGCAAAGCTGAGCGTGCGTGATGCATCAAACCATGAAAAATCCGGCTCCTGCCTCCGATGCGAAACCCAACTGGCTGCATCTGGACCTCAAGGGCATCATCCCTTCTTTTGAGAAGCTGCTTTCCTGGCTGGACTTCTTCGCCGACGCTGGCTTCAACGGCATTGTGTGGGAATATGAAGATCGCTACGACTGGCAGGCCTTCCCCGGCGTGGCCAGGCAGCCTTATACCTCCGCGCAGTGGCAGGCCATCTGGGATCACTGCAGAAAGCTGAATCTCGAAGTCACGCCGCTGATTCAGACCCATGGCCATCTCGAATGGCTGCTCAAGCATGAAGCCTATGCCACCTGGCGCGAAGCAGGCTTCTTCAACGAGATCTGTCCGCAGAACCGCAAAGCCGTCGAACAGATTGCCCAGTGGCTCGATGAAGTGATCGATCTGCATCCGGATTCGCGCTACATCCACATCGGCGCTGACGAAACCTGGAACCTCTGCTCCTGTGACGCCTGTAAAGAAGTGGCTGCGGCTCATCCCGACGGGAAGATGAGCATCTATATGAAGCAGGCCATCGCCATGTGCGAGCAGGTCCTGGCCCGAGGCAAGCAGCCGATGATCTGGGCGGACATGTTCTGGCGCGAAAACCGCATGGACCTGGCCGACAAGCTGCCTCGCGGCGTGGTCCTGATCGACTGGCAGTATGCAGGCAAAGCACCGTACCCGACCACCGAGCGTCTGAGCCAGACCGGCCTGGAATTGTGGGGCGCCTCAGCCATCCGTCGCTCGCATGACACCACCTTCATGCAGCCGGGCATCGAAGGGCAGATCGATAATGTGCTGAGCTGGAATCAGCAGCTGGCCAAGGGCAAGATCGCGGGGGTGATCCATACGCTGTGGGGGCGCTCGCGCAGTCTGCTTCCGCTCTATGGTCCATGGGAAGGCTGGATTCCCGGCTTTATCGCCGCCGGCGGCAGAACGCCGTGGCAGGAGCATCCACTGTCACTGGCGGTGCGCGTGCATGAGCAGTTCATGGTCAATCTCATGCCGACTCATCCGGGCAAGGAAAGCCAGGCCCTGAAACTGCTCGCGAAGCAGGCCGAGTCGATGGATGCTTTTTCGCAGCAGTGTCTGCGCTGGTGGGCCCTGGCGGCTGAGCAGCTTCAGCTTCGCAGCTGGGTGCAGATGGTCTCGCTGACGGATTACACCCTGCGTCACACGAATAAGCACGTGACGATTACACCGGAAGGCATCGCCGAGCGCTGCCGGGTGCATGCCGATGTCGACAGCAAACTCGAAGCACTGGCCCAGCAGGTGCGCCAGTTCTTTGCGGATAACCAGCTTTCGGATGTGGATGAATATATTGACGAACGCATCACCAACCTGCGCGACCTGCTGGCTGGCGCCGGTGCGCTGGGCCATTTGAAACTGCAGGCGGTCTGAGGCGATGTCGACGCGCTGAAATGATGTGTCGATTGCCGGCCGTGCGGGTGGCGTGTTCGATAGAACTTGATTCCCTTTTCGTCATTCCCGCCTTTGCGGGATGACGGATGAGTGAGCATGCCGGGGAGAAATAAGCGTTGTCTGCTGTCGCTGGTGTGCGTCATGCCTTATGCATGGAGCCCATCGACGACAGGCTGACACATCATGCATGAGATGAACTCTGGCGCGGCGTGACATATCACGCCGTCATGCGTTTCATCCCCATCGAATCATCCCTTCCGGAGCATCGCCCATGACCCGTCCATCATCGTGTGAGCATGTGGTTGTCTACCGTGACCCCGCCTACTTTGCGGGCTGGCCTTTCAATGGTGGATTCTGGCAGTTTGAAGATGGCGAACTGGTGGTCGGTTTCATTCGTGGTAAGTGCGATTACCAGAGCCATCAGTGCGTCTGGCACAACAAGATCGACAACGAGGCAGGCGAGCATGTCTTCCTGCGTTCAACCGATGGCGGGCGCACCTGGCCGCTGGCCTCCATGACCACGGCCTACACCAGGCCCGCGTTTGATCAGCAGGTCAATGCCCATAAGCCCGCGGCTCAGAAAACGACTCCGCTGAATCCTCGCCATGAAGATTATTGTCTGATTGCTGGTTTCGGGATTCCCGAAAAAACGCAGGCTCATAAGGCCTTCACGCTGATCTCACAGGACCGAGGCAGAACATGGGGGCATCTTGCGCTGCTGCCTTACGGAAAGAACTCGGCGCCGCTGTTCACCTTTGTCGCTGTAAGGCCAACCTATATCGTCAGGCCCGATGGCATGCTGCTGCTTTTTGGCATGGTCGATTGCACCGGTTTTGAAACCAATCAGACCAGGCCCTTCGTGTTTGCATCCACCGATGGTGGCCTGAGCTGGCTGCCACTGGCGGAGGTGACGATGGAGCCAGCTTACCCGATGGGCATCATGGGTTATCCGCTGCAGTGTGAGGATGGGACGATCCTGCTGGCCGTGCGCAGGCAGTACACCATGGGCGGGGCGTTTACGCAGATCTACGCATCGACTGACGGTGCCCACAGCTGGCAGCTTCGCTCGCGCGTTAATGACTTTGGTGCGCCGGCGGATCTCAACTTTCTACCCGACGGTTCTATTGTCTGTACTTATGGCTACCGCGTGGAACCATTTGGCATTCGTGCACGCATCAGCCGCGATCAGGGCAGGACGTGGGGGGCGGAAATCATCCTCCGCGACGACGGCGGCAGCAACGATCTGGGCTATCCACGCACCATCGTCCGCGCCGATGGATCGCTTGTCACCACGTATTACTTCAACACGCTGGATGACCCTGTCCAGTATTTCGGCGGCGTGCGCCACATCGCAGCTACTCTCTGGAGACCCTGAGCCAGCCGTGGGGGTTGTACAGACCTGTGCTCATTATTTAGGATGAGTTTTTCTCCGCGGGCCGAGGGGCTGGCATGAGTGAACCGATCGTATTACCCAAACTCGACGACATCCATCTTGGACGCGTCATCTACCGTATGCGGCCCAAGGGCTACACCTGGCCGAAGTCCTTTCATCGACGTCTCTGGGAATTGACCACCGTCTGGGCAGGCGGCACACGGATTGATTTTGAAGACCATCTGCTGGACCTTGGTGTAGGGCAGGCCGTGCTCATCTCGCCGACGACCACGCACTCCACCATCGTCACGCATGACAAGGGCTGTCTTTATCTGAACATTCACTTTGAACTCGACTGGCCCGCGCTGCTGCCGCTGGCCAATCGCGGACTGGAACTCTCGCCTCGCGTCCAGGCGCATCTGCGCGACATGCTTGATGTGCAGGATGTCGGCGTGGTGGCTGATACGCGCAGGCGGGCGATCCTGGCGCTGATCCTGCTGGAAATGGTGCATCCTTCCTCACAGCAGATCATTCCGCATCAGCTGCTTTCGCGGACGGACAATGAACTGGTTCGCTCCGTGCTCACCACGCTGCGCGAAGATCTGCGGGAAGGCATCCGCATGGATCATCTGTGCGCGGTCACAGGCTACAGTGCCAGCCGACTGCGTACACTCTTCCGTCGCCATATGGGGATGAGTCTGACCGAGGCCATGTTCATTCTCCGTCTCGACGAAGCTCAGCGGCTGCTGCGCCATTCGGGCTTCAAGATCGGGGTCATTGCTCAGATGACAGGTTTCAAGCAGGCATCGAAATTCACCCGATTTTTCCGTGCACGGATGGGCATCACGCCTCGGGAATACGCCAGCAGCCATGCGCCGCTGGGCATTGCGTGGCGCAGCATGGAAGATGATCTGAACATGGATGACGTTCGGGTGGATGAGTGATTCATCCCGCCTGCCCATATTGACAGGTCAGTCTTGAGATGGGGTGATACACTGGCAGTGCATGCCAACCGAAACCCCACGCTCTCCTCTGCTCAGGCATGGCCTGCTGCTGCTGATCCTGCTGATGGTGCTCAGCATGGCCTGGCGAATCGCTGCTCCCAGCGATATTGATGACAACGAGCAGCCGATCACCATTGCCCAGTTCTTTGACGTCGCCATCCAGGGCCACTGGCTGATTCAGTTCAATCCCTTCGAAGGGCTGAGCACCAAGCCGCCAGGTTATCACTGGATAGGCGGGCTGATTCTACTGATCACCGGGCTGACCAGTGAATGGGGCCTGAAGCTGGCCTCTGTGATTCCCTGGGCCGCGACCACTATGCTGGTCGTAGCTGTGGCCAAAGCCACGCTTCCCTGGCGCATGGCGATGCTGGCCGGCGGAATCTGGGTGGCGAACTTCCATACCATCAAGCTCGGCTACACCGCCAGGCCTGATATGGCGCTGACCCTGTTCATGACGCTGGCCCTGCTGGGAGTGCTGCTGCAGAAACCATCGGATGCGCTGGAAGGGGATCGAGACGACCGCCGACGCTACTGGATCTGTTGGGGCGTGATCTGGCTGGCCACTCTGCTGGCCGGGCTGATGAAGGGGCCGCCTGCTTTGTTTGTGTCCGTGCTGATTCCCCTGCTTTTCATCCATCAAAGGCAGTGGCGCAGGTGCGACGCTGCCACATGGTCAGCGGGGCTTGTCCTGTCAGTGGGGCTGATGGCCTTGTGGCTCTATATGACCGTGGTTAACTATCCACAGTGGCATGAAGTGCTCGATGATGAACTGTGGGACCGCTTCACCGGCGAAGAAACCGGGGTGAAGAACTATCCGCCTCGCTGGCGTGAGATCACCTATTTCCTGGGGCGTTTCTTTCCCTGGAGCATTCTGGCGGTGACGGCGATGATCCTGCTTCCCTGGTGGCGCAGGCCTGCCAGTGATGCTTCGCGCGCGGAATCAGGGCGGTCGATGCAGGCGATGACGGTGGAGGTTCTGGCCCGCAAGGTTACCTGGGCAGCGATGTGGGTGCTGGTGGTGCTGGTACTCCTGGCGATTCCCAAGGGTCGCCGGGCGGATCACATCCTGCCTGTTTATGCGGGGGCTTCGGTGCTCGCGGTGGCTCTGGTGGAACTGGCGCATCGCAGGCATCCCATTGCGCGAGTCATGACCTCTGTGATGGTAGGGGGCGTGATCGTGGCGGCGCTGGGTTTTGTGGTGGCGGCGATGTACTGGCTGCCCTGGCCCGGGCAGGTGGTGTGGGAAGTCGCGGAAATTGAGGTGGTCGAACTGCCCCTGTACACCCGGCCGATCCTCTGGAGTGCAGCCGGGGTGACGGTTGTCAGCGCATTGACAGGCGCCTGGTCGCTCAAGCGTCGATGGTTCTACCCCGCGGCGTGGTCGGCGGTGTTTGCGATGGCCAGTATCGTGGGCATCTATAACGCCATCTCCAGCAAAGCCGCGCTCAAGCTTCAGGGCCAGCAGGTCAAAGCCTTCGCGCTGACAGCTCAGAATCAGTGCAGGATTCAGGGTCGTGCGCCCTTGTTCTTCTTCACGGGGTATGTCCCGGTCCAGTCGCTCATGGGCTATCACCAGCCGATGCTCCGCTATCAGCCGCCAGCCGGACCCGTGCTGGTAATCACCAGCGACGAAGGTTGGAAGATGCTGACCCAGTCGGGAGCCCGGGGAAGGATTCTCCTTCAGACGCCTGTGCTTGAGGAGTCGCGCAAGGCCCTGATGCTGGTTCGGCCGGAGTATCTGCCTGAGAAGATTGAGAAGGAGTTAGACGCTGCGGAAAAATGATGCAGGGGCAGATGGCCTTGCCCGCCTGTTAAGCCCGCATGTTCAGTGGATGCACTTCTATATAGATGCGATTCCCTGGCACGGATCGCAGATGGCTTGGCCCTTCACTTCTTTGTGTGGCTCTACTCTCTCAATCACTATAAAATTCATGCTCTCGATTCCTTTTTACTTAATCAAACCTGCCTCTGCTGCCTCACATATGGGCACAAAAAGGCAGGGGGTAGGGCCAATAGCAGGGATATGCCTATAAATCAGGCAGTCCATCTTGGTACTGCTTACTGCTTGGTGTCATGAAAATTATTTTAAGTCTTTAACTGCATGTCTTATATGGGGTCTCATAATGCCGTGGGGGAAGATACTGGCACAGGCATTGCATTATTTGTTCTTCATCGGCGACGGTGCCTATGGTGCGGGCATCGACATGCTGCTGAGCAATCGCCTTTAGAAACCCCTGATGCTGGAGATCGCAACGCGATGACTTTCAACCACGCACGTCTGCAGGCCATTAACGCAGTTACGAACTACAAGTCCTCAAACACCCCCCTGAACTACAAGGAAAAGTTTGCGACTCAGGTTTTCGGTGCCAATGTGTTCAGCGATGCGGTGATGAAGGCTCGTCTGCCCAAGCCTGTCTACAAGGCTCTGCAGAAGACCATCCGCTACGGCGAAAAGCTCGATCCGTCCGTGGCCGAAGCTGTGGCCACTGCCATGAAGGACTGGGCCATTGAAAAGGGTGCGACCCACTACGCCCACGTCTTCTACCCCCTCACCGGCCTGACCGCTGAAAAGCATGACTCCTTCCTGTCCCCCGATGGTCAGGGCGGCGCCATCCCCGAATTCTCCGCCAAGGCCCTGATCCAGGGTGAACCTGACGCCTCATCGTTCCCCAACGGCGGCATCCGCGCCACCTTTGAAGCCCGTGGCTACACCGCATGGGACGTTACCAGCCCCGCCTATATCCTCGAAAATCCCAACGGCGTCACGCTGTGCATCCCCACTGCGTTCGTCTCCTGGACCGGCGAAGCTCTCGACAAGAAGACCCCCGTCCTCCGCTCGATGCAGGCTCTGGCCAAGCAGGCCGCCCGCGTCCTGAAGGTCTTCGGCATCGATGACCCCGGCTACATCTACGCCACTGCCGGCCCCGAACAGGAATACTTCCTGGTCGACCGCAACTTCTACTATGCTCGCCCCGACCTGGCCATCACCGGCCGTACGCTCTTCGGCGCTCCTTCACCCAAGGGTCAGGAATTCGAAGACCAGTACTTCGGCGTCATTCCTGAGCGCGTCCTGGCGTTCATGATGGAAGTCGAACACGAGCTCTACAAGCTCGGCGTGCCGATCAAGACCCGCCACAACGAAGTGGCTCCCTGCCAGTACGAAATCGCCCCGATCTACGAAAACGCCAACGTCGCTACCGACCACCAGCAGCTGACCATGATCACGCTGCGCCGCGTGGCTGAGAAGTACGGCCTGGCCTGCCTGCTCCACGAAAAGCCCTTCGCCGGCATCAACGGTTCGGGCAAGCACCTGAACTGGTCGCTCGGTGGCGAAAAGGTTGGCAACCTGCTTGAGCCTGGCGACACGCCTCACCAGAACATGCAGTTCCTGGTGTTCTGTGCCGCTGTCATCAAGGCCGTGCACGAAAATGGCAGCTTGCTCCGCGCCGTCATTGCCTCGGCCGGTAACGATCACCGCCTGGGTGCCAACGAAGCTCCGCCCGCGATCATCTCGATCTTCCTGGGCGACATGCTCACCGACATCTTCGAAGGCATCGAAAAGGGTAAGGTCAAGGGGCCCAAGGCCGGTGGCAGCCAGCTGCATGTCGGCGTCGACACCCTGCCTGCTCTGCCCAAGGACGCTGGCGACCGTAACCGCACCAGCCCCTTCGCCTTCACGGGCAACAAGTTTGAATTCCGCGCTGTGTCCAGCGGTCAGTCGATCGCCGGTCCGCTGGTGGCCCTGAACACCATCGTCGCCAAGAGCCTCGATGAAATCGCCACCGAACTGGAAAAGGCCACCAAGGGCGACCCCAAGAAGCTCAACGACGCCTGCCAGAAGCTCATCGCCGACATCGTCAAGAAGCACAAGGCTGTCATCTTCAACGGCGACGGCTACTCCGAAGCCTGGCACAAGGAAGCGGCCAAGCGTGGCCTGCCCAACCTGCGCAACACTGTCGACGCTCTGCCCGAGCTGCTCAAGCCCGAGTACGCCGAGATGTTCGCCAAGTACAACGTGCTGTCCAAGCGTGAGCTCCACAGCCGTTATGAAATCTACGCTGAACGTTACTGCAAGGACATCGCCACCGAAGGCAAGACGGCTCTGGGCCTGGCCCGCACGGCGATCCTGCCTGCTGCCTACCGCTACCAGGGCGAACTGGCCAAGATCGCCGCAGCTCTGATCGCTGCTGGCAAGAAGCCTGACACCTCGCTGCTCGACCGCGTGACCGGTCTGGTTGGCGAAATGGAAAAGGGCATCGATGCTCTGGCTTCGGCTCTGGCTCACGAAAGCAAGGGCGATGTGCTGGCTCACGCCAAGCACTACCGTGACGAAGTCATCCCCGCGATGCTGGCCATCCGCAAGCTGTCGGATGAGCTGGAAACCATCGTTGCCGACGACACCTGGCCGCTGCCGAGCTACCGCGAAATGCTCTTCACCAAGTAATTCGCCAGCGTATCTCTGATTCTGCTCAACCCCTCAGGTCATGCCTGGGGGGTTGTTTTATTCCAAGCACTTAAAGCAATTGGATACAGGGAAGTGACAGCCTATCGCAAAATAATCCTGTTGTCCGTGCCGCTGCTTAATGTCAGAATATATAATATGATTTAGTGCAATCACTGCGGGGGAATCATGGCAGATGTGTCCCATTCTCGCGGCGCCTTTACGCTCATCGAACTGCTGGTGGTGATCGCCATCGTCAGCTTATTGGCGGCGTTGCTGCTCCCGGCGCTGCGCAAGTCCAGGCAGGCGGCCCAGAATGTGGTTTGTCTGTCCAAGCTCCAGCAGATGGGGCTGTCATCGAGCATGTATAACAGCGACAACAAGGAGCACCCATTGGGCCCGGGCTGGCCGCCCATCAATGTATCAACACCGGTCACTCATGTTCCAGCTCACTATGGCCCCCAGGCTACCCGGCCTTTCCATGATCTGGCAGGCATCGTTACGCCGCAGGATTATCTGGTCCGGCTCAATTACATCGGCGGGGGGAAGAAGGCGTGGGAATGTCCCCGTATCGATAACAACAACATCGCCACCTACTCAGGTGGATTGTCATCACGCACTGGAACCTATGTCTATCAGTATGCCAGCACATACCTCAACGGTCACTACAATTCCGCCTATCATCGTAAATCGCCAGCACCCAACGAAATCTATCGCACCTTCAGTGGCCCTTATCGCACATTCGAACTCAAGTACCCCCAGCAGACCTGGCTGCTCTTCGATGCGGCCATGACGCACGTGCAAAGTACATCCGCCAGCCTCAACGCTGATCAGCTGGGCAAAGCGCTGCCCACGATGTTCGACTTCATCGGCCAGACCAACACGCCGGGCAATCTGCCTGTTCTCGGGGGTTCATGGCGCAGGCATCGCATGACCCACGACACCGGCCTCAACACCCTGAACTGGGATTATTCCGCTAAGTTCCACAGCTATGATGGCTGGAACCTGAACTCTGGCGAACCCAACACATGGGACGAACACCGCCTGCGTAAAGGCAAGCACATGACTGTGTTTGGCATTTATAAGAAGTGGGAAAATCCCTCCTGAACACATACATCTGCTCCGTTTCAACCTCTAACCTCCCAACCCGAAAAGCCTTGACTCTCCATGACCACCCGACCTTCCTCCGCGCAGCACGTCATTGTCTATCGAGATGAAACCTACTTCGCCGGCTGGCCTTTCAATGGGGGCTCGTGGCAATTCTCCGACGGGGAAATTGTCGTCGGCTTCGTCCGAGGCAAATGCGACTACAAGTCCGAAGGCTGCGTGACCCATCGCACCATCGACTCTATCGGCGGCGAGCATGTCTTCCTCCGCTCAAACGATGGCGGGCTCACCTGGCCGCTGTCGTCCATGAGCAAAGCCTACACCCGGCCGGAGTTCGATCAGCAGCTGGCGGAATGGACACCCCAGACTAATCCGCCGCAGATCGACCCCACCTCGGAAGATTTCTGTCTCATCGCAGGCTTTGGCGTTCCCAGCAAGGAGAACCCCAACTATGCCTTCACGCTGATCTCGACCGATCGCGGCCGAACGTGGGGGAATCTGTCTCGCCTGCCTCACAAGTACTTCAAGTTCGTGGCGTCACGACCGACGTACTACGTTCGACCTGACGGCCGACTGATGCTCGTGGGCATGGTCAATGGCGATCCCAGTGAAGGCAAGTCGACGCAGCCTTTTATCTTCGCATCGCCCGATGGCGGTCATAACTGGCATTACATCGCACCGGTGGCGATGGATCCGCCTTCGCCTTCGGGCATCATGGGCTTCCCGCTTCAGCTGCCTGATGGCTCGCTGCTGCTTTCGGTCCGCAGACAGTACGACTCCTACAGCGCCTTCACGCAGGTTTATGTCTCCTACGATCAGGGACTGACCTGGTCGCTGCGCTCCCGTGTGAATGACTGGGGCGCACCGGGCGATCTGGCAATCCTCAAGGACGGCTCGCTGCTCTGCACGTATGGCTATCGCATCGCACCCTTTGGCATCCGTGCCCGCATCAGCACCGATCAGGGGCGGACGTGGGGAGAAGAAATCATCCTTCGCGACGATGGTGGCAGCTACGACCTTGGCTATGCACGCAGCCACGTGCGGGCCGATGGAAGCATCGTCAGCATCTACTACTTCAACAGCAAGGATGACCCCATCCAGTTTGGCGGCGGCGTGCGCCATATCGCCGCAACGATCTGGAAACCGTAAGAGATGCTGGAGGTTTCAATGTCTCCAGATACCTGTCCTCGAAACAAAGCCCACATCTGCCTGACAGGGGAATGAGCGCACTGATCGTTGCTGATTATTCAAGGTTCGTCTGATTATCTAATGTCTGAGTGATTATCTGAGGTTCAAGGGCGCTTATGCCCAGCCATGCAACGGCTGGGCTTTGTTTTGCGCATGCGCACAGAGAGGAATAGGAGTTGTCCCCAAGCCCCCGCATTGCACGCCTGGGGCTTCTCCGCAGATCCAGTTGATGGATCAGCATTCACTCGTCACTCTTTCGCGACTCGTATGCACCGATGAGTCGTCCGAAACCGCCCATGTTGTTAACGTCGTAGTTTCGCCGCTCCACATGGCCATCGAGAAAGGAGATGTTGATCGAACTGGACAGGTGGCGAAACTTTCGGTCCTGCAGATCCGGTGCAAAGGTCCATCCGGTTCCATTGAGTGGTGAGTTGATTCCGCACTTCCACCGGGCGGTGTAGCTGGGCGAGGCGTTCTTCAGGGAAATATCGATGGAGCCGGATCCCAGAACGCCCGTCACGCCGTTGTAGTTGTAGATCATCGCATCGAGATACGCGGCCGACTCACTGGGCTTTTTGAACAGCCCCAGTCGCAGCGGGGTGTTCTGGCTGGGCAGCCCTTCGGCCGCGAAGAGCGCGGGGTTATTGTCGTAGTTGATATAAGACGTGGTCGCATGCAGCATGGGGTAATGGCCGATGCTGTTGAGCTCTAGATTAGGGTACGTTACGCCTGCGGGAACCTCCGGGCAGTACCTCGCGCCGGGAGACTGACTGTTGTAGGAAGCCAGATGCCCCTCTCGCGTCATTCGGCCAAGCCAGCCCACGTGACGGATGCCCGGATACTCTGAATGTGAGTGGTAGGGAATAAAGTCCTTGTGGCTCTGCGTGTAGCTGAGCATCGATGTGAAGAGCTGACGCTGATTGCTCATACACACCACAGCCCGGCCACTGGCTCGGGCTTTACTCAGCGCAGGGAGCAACAACGCCATGAGCATCGCAACAATTGCGATGACCACCAGCAGTTCCACCAGGGTGAAGGCGGGGCGTTTCATATAACGATGCCCTCCCGACTGACATGAAAAGACACGCGAAAGGTCATTCCATTTTATGACGCCCAGGCTCTTATCCTTAGAGTCTATGGCGTCTGCCAATTAGCCCTGGATGACACAGCTGGCGTCAAGGCTGCAGACGGGCAGCAGGGCCTGCCAGTCATGGGGGACGGACGAAAAGGCCTGTGTCACAGGCGTTACATCCACCACGGCCAGCTGGCGTGTGCCATCGCGCATCGTGTCGACGCAGATCTGGCTGCCATCGCGACTCCATCGCCCATGCAGATCGCATCGCAGTTCACTGGGCGACAGGGCGGGGGTGAGCAGTCGGCCGATGTCGATCCGCTGATCACTGGCCAGATGGTGAAGGATCAATGTCTGATGCCCGGACGCATCACGATAGGTGTCCGTGAGCATCCACTGTTTGTCAGGTGAGAATCGGCAGTGCCCATCGCGATCGTAAAGACCTTCGCCAATGACACGGACCCTGGATGAGCCGACTTCAAACAGATAGTACCCATAGCCTCGCGCTGGATGCTGCGCGAAGGCCACCAGCTGGGTGGGGCTGAGCCAGTCGTAGTGTGAGAAGATCGTCCAGTCGCAAAGGAGCTTAAGTTCCGATCCATCAGGCCTGACGGTGAACAGGCGTGTCTGTCGGCGGTTGGGACCGATCGCCCAGCGATGCATGAACGCCAGCAGACTGCCATCGGTGTTGAACTGCAGATGATTGAACCAGTGATGCGTCTGCTGGTCTACGCCCTGGGGGAACTGTGCGACAATCTGTTGAAGCGAGACGATCAGCTCATGGCGGCCCGTCGTCAGATTCATCATGCGGATGCCATCACCCGCAGGCGTCAGTTCGTCACGATACGGATCGGGCAGGGCGGGATATCCATAACCCGGCCGACGTTCACCCAGTCTCGCAAAGTTCAGACTCGCCGCGATGCTGCCCTTCGGGCAAAGGGTATAAATCGGCAGGGGCAGTACCCGCGATGCACGGGTGTGAATATCACGCACCACCGAAACAAAAACACCATCGTTAAGTGCGTTGTAGATCACCTCACGCTTTGACCCGTTCATCCACTGGAGCATATTGCCCTGCTGCCAGCACCAGGCGAGTGTTTCATCAAGCAAGGTCAGCGATGGCCCTGCGGGGTGATAGAGATCCACGAGCATCACTCTGGCCGCCTGAGTGCCATTGGCCGGCCTGTCTGCGAAATCGGTCTCCAGACAGAGCATGTATCGGCCCGTGAGATCCCACGGGCATTTGTCGTAGTAGCCAAAGAAGTGATGCCTGGGGCCGCGCGTGATCGACTTCGCTGGCAGCAGGTGCGTCAGATGACGCTGCGGCCTGGTGGGACGATCGTTGAGCGAGTCATTCAAGGCATCACTCATGGGTCGGCTCACTTTTTGTCAGGAGGAACCGGACGCAGTGAAAGCTTGGAAGGATCAGGCGTGAAATACTTCGCCGGTGAGATCGAGAGAATCAGGGGCTGCTTGTTGGATGTATGCGCATATCGGCTGTGAAGCACCAGCCAGACGCCTTGGGGGTCCATCGGTGCAATCATCACTTCGCCGCTGGTAGTGAATGCGAGATCCTTTGATGCATCATGGTTGAGAATGTTGCCTTTGGATTTGTGAGGGCGAATGCTCAGCGTGCCATCAGGCTCATTGGCGTGACGTGTGAAAAAGCGAGTGGGCGTTGCCTGACTCCACGACTCAGCGACATACACTTCGCCAGGCAGCGATGAGACAGGTACGGAAAGCTGATGCGAGGCTTCAGTCAAAGGCATCAGCAGCACATACTCACCTGTCTGGCCATCCGCAGGCAGCGTGAGCTGATAGTTCACCCCTTCGGGAATCATCTGGCGGTTGATCAGCTGATTGTCAGGCCCGAAGACCTGAAGCTCAACGGGCTTTTTGAACACCCCCATGAACTGCAGCGAGATGGGACCATCGCTTTCTTCCCGCAGGATGATGCGTGAGCCGCTGTAGCCCATCGGCATCGCCTGGGCATGAGTGACATCCCTCAGTTGATCAGGATTGTGATTCTCTGCAATCCCTCGAAGAAACACGGGCAGATAGAGCAGAGTGTCGGGAATGGCGCAGAATGCAATAGCAGCAGGCTGCTGTTCGTACACCTGGTTCGCCTGCTGAAGGAAGGGGCCTGCGGGGAACATGAACATGGCCTGCGTGGCCAGCTGCGGGTCTTTGAGATACAGACTCGCCATGGACACCAGACTCGTCAGCCCGTGGCCATCGATTTTCGTGGCAGGCTGGCTGCCTGCAGGCGCATTCCTCTGCTGCGCAAAGGTGATCAGCTGCTGCTTCACGAATGGATCACGGCTGAACGCCAGCACGTTCTGGAAAGGCAGACCCCAGCTGCGAAGCACCTTGCGGAATCGCACCTGAGCCGGGCCGCTATAGGCCAACAGCTTGGGGTCGTAGGTGAGCTGATAGAGATCGATCAGCTCGCCCAGACCGTTGTTGTTGTCACGGCCTTCATTCCATCGGCTGGCGCGGGGCAGCTCGGGATTGGCACGATCCTGTGTGATCGTGTGATGCCACTCATCCACCACTTCGCGCAGACGCAGATCGCCTGTGAGATAGTGCGCCAGCATCAGCCCGTTGTAGCACGTCAGATGGCCGATGACCGCGTGATCGCCACCCCAGGCCACCATGCCATTGGTGTGACGTGTGCTCCCCACCAGATGACGCTGGCCGAAGTGAAACTCGCGATGGACAAGTCGGTCGTCAGCGTGATGAATGATGGCCTGGTCGGACATCTGCCTGATCGTTGCCAGGCCGTTACGCAGCATGAAGGGGTCGCCACTGCGTGCGTAATACAGCCAGGGCACGTAAGGCTCATAGTGATGGCCCGCGCTGTAAAGACGGTAGGGGCCCCAGCGATGATTCTCCTGTAGTGAGCCGTGATGCCACAGGCGATACAGGAACATGCCATACTCGCCCATGCGTTCCTGCGTGTTCCAGGCGCCCTGCAGTATGCGCTGCGCGCCTTGCTCGTACTGCGGGAAGTGTTCGGGATCGTAAGGCTGAATCGGCCCGAGTACCTCTGACGCGGCCAGCCATGCGGGATCAGGCAGTGCGTGATATCGCTTCTGAAACGCTTGCGCGATACGCTGAGCTTTCTCAGGCTCCTGCTGGAACTGGATGAGCATGTCGCTTGTGATGGCGATGCCCATCGCGTTGGAGTGCACCCCGCCCATCGCGTTGCCTGCAGGCTTGTAGATGCCTGTGTTGGGATCGCCACTGATGCGCATGGCCGCAAAGAGCATGTCCCACGGGAACGCGAGATTCATCTCCTTGCCCTGATGCACGAACCAGAGCTGATGGAAGCGATCCGGCGCGTAGATGTCGATCTCGGGATGCTCCTTCCCATTCGCCGGCCAGACATGGAATCGCACTTCGTTATCACGCACCGTGATCTGCTTGGGGAATCGCTGCCAGGTCTCGCGATGCGAGACGCCAAGCACACTGTTGTCGCCCTGCGTGACTAGCACATTGCCATCGCTGTGTTTACCAGTGGTGATCAGGCTGCCCACGCCCGTAGATACTTCAAAACGATCAGGCAGATGCTGCAGCAGCGTCACGCCCTGAGGCGGAACTTCTGCGGTAATCGCCTGCTCGCCTTCTACCCCGAAGACCGCCTGCTTCACATTTGAGACAGGCAGTGAGATGCCAAGATCACGCAGTCTGATGGCGTGGCTGTCGTAGGTCACAACCCAGGTGCTGAGCACGCGCACCTGCGATTGGCCCGCATAGGCTTCGAGTCGTGTGATGAATTTGCAGAGTTTGTCCGTGGGCAGATGAATGTTCTGAGTGACACCCTGTGTGCCATCCTTGACGTACCAGCCTTCGGCGCGGATGACGACGCGCAGATCGCCCTGTTCTTCAATGCTGAGTTTCACTTTGTGATCATTGGCCGCGCGGTAGATGCTGCCTTCGTGGTCCACCAGATACAGGCCATGCGATGGCGTGTTCTGCATCACCGGCTTACCCTGCAGGGTGACTTCATCAATCAGATTGAAGCCTTCACGCCGTACGGTGAACTGCAGCGGTCCGGTGTCGATGCGATAGCCTGCATCGGTCTTCTGGGCCGTTACTTTCTGTGTCGCAGCAGCGGAGGTAATCTCCGGCCCGAACTCCAGTACATAAGGCTTATGCTTTCGATCAGGCCACCAGGTCGGCGCATCGGGCGATTGAATATCAACACCCAGCCAGCGGATGCTGGCGCCTTCCTCAAACCCCCATCGGCTGCGAACGGTGAACTGCGCAGGCACAGGCCTGCCCTGATCATCAACCACACGCACATGCTTCACGTCGAACAGCGCCCCCTTTGGAAAGGGAACGCCAGTGGTGAGTGGCCACTTCGCATCAGCACCTACTGAAACGCCATCAGGCAGGATCAGTGCGATTTTGCCTGAAGTCGGCGGAGTGACACCATCAGATGCCACTTCGAACTGATCCTGCTGGGATGAGAGCACCTTCTGGCCATGCTTCAGATCAGCAGTGACGTCATATTTCCCCAGCGGCAGGGCGGTGATGTCTATTGCGAGCACGGCCATGCCGGTGGCGAGCGATTCACTGCCCTGATCAATCGTCTTGCCATCGCGCGTAATGCGCCACTCGGCGGAGAGTTCCTCCAGCTTCGGCCCGCTGATGCCACGCTGCACGGCCAGAACGATGCGCCCGGCGCGGTCCATCGGCATAAAGACCTGTCGTTCCAGTGCCAGCGTGAAGGAAGTCTCACGATCTACCTGCTGCCAGTTCTCGGCCGACCGCTGTGTCACGACAGGGCTCTGCGCCATGCAGGGGCCTGTGAGCAGTCCTATGCCTGAAGTCAGGAGCATCGCCCCCAGAAGTTGCGAGATGTTCACTTCGTCAGCTCCCACCACTTGATGTCATTGAGTTTCGGATCGGGCACAAACCACCGCTGGATATCGAAGCACAGATGCAATGGTTCCTTCGCGCCAAAGTAGAACACGTTCATCTTGCGGAAGCTGTAGACCGCGTCAGGCCTGGGCTTGAGCGGTGCAAACCAGTTACGTCCTTCCCGAACGCCATCCTTCTGTGTGTCGAGCACGACTTCGTCGCCTTCGTGCAGCTGCTGGCCCACCAGGTAACTGCGGATGTGGTACACCTCCACGCCCGGTGCGGCTTTGAACAGAATCGGCGGCGTATTGCGAGCCGCGAAGTATGTACCGCTGTAGACTTCGAGAGGCAGCGTCGAGACAGGCAGCAGCAGGCCACGGATGTCTTCCTGAAAGCCGATGGCGATTAATCGATAATCGCCTGTAACGCCATCGGCGGGCATATCGATTACCAGCGGCTGATCGGCAGGATACACCCCGTAAGGGAGATGCTGTTTCAGATGCAGTTTGCCCTGAGTGTCGAACATGATGAGCATCATCCCGGCCCGTGAGGGAACTTCCCCCGCGATGCGGATCTCCCAGGCCTGATCGACAGGCTCACGCAGATCAATGGAGGACATCATCAGTCGCGGCTCAGGCTGCTGATCCTTAGGCTGCGCCAGGGCAGGTGATGCGAGGCCGAGTATCATCACGCCGGCCAGCAGGCTTCGGGTACACAGAGGCTTCAATGATCCCGGGAAGATATTGATCATGGCTGCTCCTTGGCAACATCTGTTGCGAGCACGGCTGAGCCGTAGCACATCTCACGCACATGCGCCAGGTTGAACTGTGAAATGGTCCGTGCGCCCCAGCGAAGCGGCTCATTGGGATTCGTCTGTGAACCCCCAAGCTTCTTGATGATGGCATCGAACTGCTTGCGGGCAGCAAGCTGATAGCGCTCGTCGCCCGTGAGCCGGTGATAGGCCGCGTGAAAATCCAGTGTGGAGAAGGTTCCCGGTTTGGCTGTTTCCAATTTGATGGCCTCTTCGCGCACCTGGGGGTTGATGCTGCCATACACCACCGCCATGCGGCAGCCATGGTCGCCCACATACCACTGGCCACGATCAGGGTTAGCCAGATCATTCCAGAGTTGATCGGCCTGCTGCTTGTAGTGGCCCTGCTGTGTTTCGAGATACATGCGCGCCAGACCAATGATGGGATTGGAGAGGTATCGCCATGATCCTGTCTTCTGGCGCGCCATGGCATCGGCCATGCGCTGCGCCGCCTGCCAGGCAGGGAGGTGGCCGGTGATGTGATAATCCTCCACAAACGGATCGAGCATCGAGTGGCCATAGTCACCAGCCGAGAGCCAGATGGTTTCGTGATGGCGACGTGACAGTCCGACCGCATCAGGCCAGCGGTCATCCCAGCGAATGGTGCCCACGTCCATCAGGTGACGTGAGTAGGGTCGGGCGAAGTTGTAGTACATGCGATCGCCTGATCGCAGATAGGCCAGCCACAGGCCATGCGTGATGTTCTGCTCGTTGAGGAGATGAGCGTATCGGCCATAGTCGGCCCAGCGCGATTCATCGACGCGGTAGACGTTGGGAATCGAACCCCAGAACCAATGCCCATACCAGCCATAAAGCACCTGGTTCAGCTGATAGGTCTCAATCGTTTCGCGGATCAGCCTTTCCAACTCAGGCAGCTTCGCCGGGTCGTAAGGCTGGAGGTCAGGCAGCACGCCTGTGCTGCTGACATAACGCGGAGGAACAATCGCCAGCACCGGCTCTTCAAACTGCGTGGCTAACTCCTCTACGCCGAACTGGCCCTGCGGATCGATCACCAGCTCCATCGTGCGCCCCATGCCCAGCCCCAGCGCTTCAGGCGAAGAACTTGAAGGCAGCCAGCCATCTTCACGCGGGACAAACGACATCGCGCCAGCTGCTGCAGGCCAGTAGTGATAGGTGATGCGGCCCGCAGTGGCGTCGACATCAATCTGCTTAGGGAACAGCTTCCACGCTTCACGCAGATAGATGCCTGCAGGCTTCTCGCCGGCGAGATACGATCCGCCCTGCGTGCGCTGGCCCGTGACGATGTTCTTCGGGCCGCGCGTCACGCGGGCCTGCTCCTCGCTGGTCTGCAGCAGGCTGATCTTCTGTTTCTCGCTGACAGCTTTGCCATCCAGTTCCACATTGGCACCGGTGAACGCTCGGCCGGCGAACTGGAATGTTGCACCATAGCTTCCCAGTGTTTCGGACCAGGGCTCACCCGTGTAGGTGACGGTGTGATTCAGTCGGAACCACGACTGGCCGCGATAGAACTCAAAGCGCAGCTCGCCCATCGCCACGGGGCGGGATTCTTCGGGCGAGAAGTACCAGCCGGTGACTTTCACCGCAGCACGCTGTGGGCCATTTTCTTCGAGCACGATGCCCGCGTTCTGGCCACGGATGGCGAAGTGATACGTTTTGCCATCGCCACGTGTCCACCATAGACCATCGGCCGGGAAGAGATTCATCAGCTTATCATCAAGCTGGTACGTGGCGCTGCCTGTATCGATGGTGATGGAACCATTCTGCTGGGTGGCGATGTTCGCAGCGGTCGTCGAGGCATCAGCCGACCGCAGGGTGTAGATTGAATGACCGTTGGCAGGCGTGCTGGCCGGGAAGTCCACGAGCACCCATCGCGCACTGCCATCAGGCCAGATGCCCTGGACATGCGTCTGCAGAGGAACGGTTTTGCCTGCGGCATCGGTCAGCGAGAGAGACTTGCCTTTGGGCAGGACACCCTGCGAGAATGGTACGCCCGTGGTCACCGGCCAGCTGCGACGTTCTGTGCCCGAGGCTTCTTCCACCGCCAGCGGAATGGCGATGCTGTCGCTGCTTACTTTGGGGATCTCCATCGTGCGCAGGGCTCGCACCACCGGACGTTCCTGTTCCTCCAGCGATCGGCTGGCGGCTGCCAGTCGTTGCTGTTCGAGAACCAGGCGCTGCTGGCCCACGAGCTTGCGCGTTTCGCGGTAGATGTGGAGCGGGCGCTTATCCTTGCCCTGAAATGCTTCGAGGGTGAAGGTGTATCGGCCATCAGGCAGATCATTGATGGCCACGTCGTCACGCATGTCGATGGTCTGGTATTCGTTGGGGTTGATGGGATACGATCGTGATGCGGTCTTCACCACATCCCCCAGACTGCTGGTGATGGTCAGCACGAAGCGCACTTCGAAATACTTCGTCTGATTGTGGAAGGCCTGGGCAAAGTGGCGCATGCGCACCGGCATGGACTGGTCGGCCGGGATGGCCATCATCGCATCGACAAAGCCCCAGTCTTCAAGCGCCGCCCGGTCGCGCCTGCGATGGCTGAATGTGAAGCGGTTCTGTTGAATAGCCATCATCGCATCGCCCGCCGGCCTGGCCTGCATTGTGTGGGGGCCGATGACTGATAGATTCGGAATCACGCGCGACAGAAACTGCCTGGCAGCCTGCTGCTCACTTGCATCTTCAAGCACACCCATCGACATCGTCGCGGGATCGACCTTGCTGGCGACGAAAGGCAGATAGCTGAATTTCACGCCGTACTGGCTGCCTGCGTCAATCACGCGTGGCCGAGGGAAGATTTCGCAGATGAAATTGCCACGCCCCGGGTGGTGGGTCATCTTATAATCAGTCCACACAGCTTTGATGGGCACATCCTGCTTGTCGAAGGTCATCCACAGCCCAAGCCCGGATTGATAATTGGCCGTCAGCCAGAAACCATGCGACACCAGGAAGTGCTGATCCCACCCCTGGCCGACACGGATCTTGCGGAAGGAACCGGGGTCCTGCGGGCCTTCGGGAGCGATGATGACGGAGGTCAGAGCACGAGCATCATCGAGCTTCATGTATGGATGCCAGCGTGGCCAGATGGTGCGAGGCTTGTCCGATACGTTCGTGTAACGAATATTCACCGTCAGCTCGGCCGAGTCGGCTGCCAGCTGCATCTGTCTTTCCGAACGCAGGCCATTGAAGACACATGTGACGACAATGGCTTTACCTGCGGGCACATCCACAAATCGGCCGTCGTAGGATTGCGAGACCAGCTGCTCCTTCGCACCACTGCCATGGGCGGTGGAGGTGACTTCCTTCCAGCCCCAGGTGACATTCCCAGGCTTCACTTCGCCTGCGACGAAATCGTGCCCGGTGGCTTTGTCGAGATACTCCACAATCGCGCCGCCAATCTGGGGATCCACAGTCAGGCGGGCTGCATTGTTTTCCAGTACCAGCAACTGGCGATCATCCTGCATGCGGGTGCTGCCTGTGACATTGGCGTGGGCCTGAAGTGTCAGGGTCAGCAGGACGCAGGTGAACACACTCAGCACGATAAGAGGTGAGGTAAATCGTGTCATGATGACCTTGGGAATGGGGAGCGAAGGCTCATTGCCAGTGGACAAGAGGCCCTGGCGGCTCATTCGCATGATATCGCTGGGGCATCAGGGCGTCATCAGAAAATAAGCCTTCCAGTGGCCCCTCAATCACTCAAGATTATTTTGCAGCTACCGGAGAACAATTCTGTCTATGCTGATATGGGAAACTGATCAGGCAGCGATTGCATGAGATTGGGCACTTCGTGAATTCAAGGGGGTCTCTAAATGACTGCCATGTTGCCTTCTTCGTCATCGGTGTCGTCGAAAGTGGATGCCATCCATCATGCTTCATGGATCTGGTGTAACGACACCCCGCAGGCGTTGAATCAGTATGCGTACTTCCGCCGATCGTTTGAGGTCACATCCTCGACGGATGGCGTTATTCTTCAACTGGCCGCCGACACGCGTTACAGGCTCTACATCAACGGAACATTTCTTGGCGACGGGCAGGCTCGCTATCACGCAGCGGAGCCGAGTTATGTGACCTATGACCTGACGCCACATCTGCAGTCGGGGCGAAATGTGGTGGCTGTACTCGTACATGGCTATGGCGAGGTGAAGCGATGCTCGAGCTTCTATACCGTGCGATGTGGACTGATCGCGGCTATTGCCAGGACGTTTGCCGATGGCAGGCCTGCTGAGGTGATACGCACCGATGATCACTGGAAGTGCTATCGCGAGCAGGCCTACGCAGCCGATACACCAAGGCTTTCGAATCATCAGGGCTACGTCGAGTGCTTTGATGCCCGTAAGGCACTGTTTGACTGGGCATCGCCTTCTCTGGATGACCGCCACTGGTCGTCGGCGGTGGTGCTGGGGTGTACGCACGAGCTTGCGCCATGGTCGAATCTTGTGGAGCACACACTGCCTTCGTTGACGCGTGAGACCAGATTGGCGGTCCGTGCGATCGAGTCAGGTCGAATGATTCCGTCGGCGGACTATGACGTATCTGATCTCAAGCAGCTCGCGCCGATGATGGCCAGCGCTCAGTTTGCTGGTGACGATGCGATCGTACAGCGGTTGAACGTGGTATCGCAGTTGCCGTTGAAACTGTCATGCGATGATCCGCGCGATCAGGCGTACGTGGTCTTTGACTTCGGTCAGGTATCCGCGGGCTATCTTCAGATTGATATCGAAGGTCGGCCGGGAACCGTGGTCGATCTTGGCTACAGCGAAGGTCTGCAGCAGGGCGAGCATGAAACATTCAAGCAGGGTTGTCGATACGTTGACCGCTTTATTCTGGGCAGCCAGCGTATCACCCATGGGCCGATACTGCCCAAGTCGCTTCGCTATCTGCTGGTGGCGGTCAAAGGGCAGGCTGTCATTCACGGCATCAGTCAACAGGTAAGCACCTATCCCATGATCTGGCGAGGCCGGTGTTATTCCAGCGATCCGGTTCTCGACGCCGCCTGGCAGATTGGCACGCACACGGTTCAGATCTCCGCTGAGGACACGTTCATCGACACGCCTCGGCGTGAACGTGCGGGCTGGCTGGCGGACATGCGGCCGGAAGCTGTCGCAGCGTACTACGCTTTTGGCGATTACGCACTGGCTCGCCACAGCATTGAGCTGTTCTTCAAGAGTCAGGATCAGCCCGGCCGTTTTCTACCAACAGGTTCTGACAATCCGGGCTGGCTGCTGTCACGCTATCCGAGCATCGATCCCCATCGCATGCCCGATTACAACGTGGCGATGACAGGCATCCTGCATGACTACCTCATGCACAGCGGTGATGTGTCGCTGCTGGAACAACTCTGGCCACAGTATCAGAAGCTGGTGAAGCACCACGATTATTTCCGGCGGGATGATGGGCTTTATGAGTTTCGGCCTTATGAGCACAATCATGGGACGTACAACCTGACGGACTGGGCCCCGACGGACAACCGCGGCGCTGCTGCGTCACTCACGATGCACTACGCCGATCATCTGCGCATGGCAGCGGAGCTTGCCCGCAGGATGAGCGATGATGCACTGGCTCGTAACCTCGAATCTCAGTACACCCGGACTTGTGAGGCGATCCGCGACCTGCTCTGGGATGAATCGCGCGGTCTGTTTGTGAACGGCATCATTGATGGCAGGCGAAACACTCGCGCTGGCTATCACGAGAATCTGCTGGCATTGCTCTACAATATTGCTGACGATGCGCAGGCGGATCGCATTCGACAGACGGTGCTTGCAGGGGATGACGCATTGCCACTGTGGCAGCCTGATCCGCCTTATGAGTTGTATTCGTTCCGCCGTGATGGTCTGCTGCCCGAGTGGGATGACAGTCAGCTGGTTCCCATCGGCTCGCCTTTCTTCAGTTACTACGCGGTCTGGGCGCTGCTCGAGTCTGGTATGGCGATCAAGGCACTCAACACCATCCGCGAACAATGGGGCGGCATTCTGCAGCAGGGAGCCACCACTGTCTGGGAAGAATGGGATGGCAGTAAAGGTCGCTCGCATGGTTGGGGCGCCGGGCCCACCTGGCTGCTGCTCAGTTATGTGCTCGGCGTGATCCCTGCGAAGCCCGGCTTTGCGGAGGCAGCGATCCTGCCATGTGTGGGTGATCTCTCGAGCATGAAGGGACGCGTCCCCACGCCCCAGGGCTACATCGATGCGCAGTGGTCCGTGCGCGATGGCCGCTTCACTCTGCGTGCGGTTATTCCTTCAGGCATGCGTGCAACGCTGGGGCTGCCAGCGCAGTTTGCAACGGGTCAACAGCTGCTGCTCAATCATCAGCCCATGACTGGCAAACGCATTTCCCTGAGACGTGGTGATTACCTCACCGTAGACGTAACAGCAGGGCAGTACGTCCTGAGTACGTGAAGAATCCGATCCCATATACAGCGCAATAAAAAAAGCCCAGGCGGCGATGCCTGGGCTTTGCTGTTTCCATCGAGTGTCGGATGCAATGACTTACGCGGTCACAGCATCGGAATCCTGAGTCACATGCTGGGCACGGCGCCTGGCCGCGTCGCGCTTGGCTTTGAAGCGGGCGATTCGCCATGTGCCAAGCACCAGTGCTACGGCGAAGGCCTGGCCAATCATGCATTCCCAGGTGTTGTAGATGCCAAACCACGTTCCAAGCCACTGAGGCAGTGAGCCTTCCATGAAGCGCGTGGTGGGCAGCCAGCTGATGACCTGCAGCGCTCGCACCGTTCCACCCGTGAAGGTGATGAGCACCAGCCCCACAAGCGCGGCGGTCACCAGCAGCAGTTTGAAGTAAGGCAGGCGCCAGCCCAACTGCAGGCCTGCGTAGCCCAGTGCCACGAGAATCACCACGCCGATCGCCACGCCAATGCCGATGCTCGTGCCCCCTGCATCAATCACCAGGCTCTGAAGAAAGAGCACGGTTTCAAAGCCTTCGCGATACCCCACTGCGAAGCCGACAGACATCAGCTGCCAGGGGCTTTCGCCTTCAGCGGCCTGGTGTTTGAGGGTGGAGATCCACTGCTTCCAGTAGATCTGGTGGAACAGCCAGTTGGTGATCAGCAGCAGAATGATGATGGCGATGATGCCCGTAATGGCCGCGATGTATTCGCTGTAATAACGCAGGCTGGTGATGACCGTCATCGAGATCACCCACGTCAGCAGTGTTGCGACCATTGAAGCGCCTACACCCAGCCAGACCATTTTGCGACGGTAGCTGTTCTCCGCGCCCTTGAGGCCGGCCAGGATCGCGATGATCACCAGCAGACCTTCAAGGCCTTCACGCAGCACGATGCTCATGGCGTTGAGCATCGCCGCGCCGGGGCTCACACCACTTTGAAGGAGCACACTGGCCGTGTCGAGCGCTTCGTTGACTCGGGCGTAAGCTTCTTCGAGTTCTTCCTTACTCGCTCGTTTGTCGAGCAGTGCTTTGACACCCGGCTTGTCGATCCCGTCGAGCAGCAGCAGTTCGATATCCATCGCCAATTGCGGATCGCGAGGCATCAGACGGGCTTCGAGTTCAGGGTCGTAGGTGGTGTAGGCTTCGAGACGCAGGCTCTCGGCTTTGGCCCACTGGCCATTGATCGCAGCGGCCAGGCTCTGGCTCAGCAGGCTGCGTGTTTCGAGCATCACTTCGTTGACGATATCAGCGGTGGTCCCGCCTTTACGCAGGCTGATGCCCAGGTCATTTTCCAGTACGCCTGCGATGCTGCGGAAGGTGGCATCAACATCATCCGCAGGTGCGATGGCTGCGATCTGCGATTCAGCCTGGCCGAGATACTTTTCAAGATCATCCAGCGCCTTGCGGGCAATGGTGTTGGTTTCATCTGACAGCCAGATGGGCGCCAGCTGCGCCATGAGCTGCTTGGCCTGGGCGGTGAAGGTGATAGCTTCGCGATATTCGAGCTCGACCGACACCTTGCCTTCACGCACACCTGCGGAGTATTCGCGGGGAATCAGCTTGGCGAGCTTGAGCAGCAGGCGTTCCACACGCACGCGTTCTGTATCGGACAGCAGCGATGGCAGGCTGGCTTCGATGGTCTTCTGCAGCGGAATAAAGGCTGTGCGCACTTCGGGCCATGATGCGTTGAGCACTGGGGCTCGCAGGGAACCAATCTTTTCTTCTGAGGGGTGTGAGAGTTCATTCAGGCCGGCCGAGGCGATCAGGGCATCAGGCAGGCTGGCGAGCGTTACGGCTTCCGCCAGACGCTGGCGCAGTCGGCCGGGCAGCGGAACGGGCTTGGCGGCCGACTGATCAATCTCCGCCAGCAGCTGACGCACACGCGTGGTCTGCCAGGTGATGGCTTCACGGGTCAGCAGCTGCGCAGCTTCTTCGCGCTTATCGGCACGGGAGCCGAGGGTTTCAAGCAGTTTGGTTCCTTCCACGGCCGACACACCGCGGGGCAGCACAATCTGCACGCGCCAGGCCCTGGCTTCCTGCAGGTTCCCCGCACGCACCGCCTGGGCCATCTTCAGCGTGAAGGCCTGCTGCAGCGTTGCACGCACAAAGCCCACCGCAGAGGGAAGGTCTTCAGGCGATGCCAGCTTCTGGGCGATGGCCTTTGCCAGGGTGGGGTCGAGTTGTTCGAGCACATCGTCTGGAACCGTCAGACGCGAGGCATCCACCGCGACCGATGGATCCATGTAGTAATCCAGCAGAACTTCATCGAGTCGGTGGTTGAACTGCGTGAGGGAGGTGTCGAAATCAGCGCGTGCCAGACCGGCCGTCAGCAGCAGAACAGTCAGCAGAAGGCAGAGGACGTTACGCATGGGAGTGCTCGAACAGGAGGCTGCGGGGAGGGGGAGGGGTTAGAAAGCAGAATGGGGGAGGGGAGACGGGAAGCCTCGCAACAACCCGTTTCGCCCTGCCCCCATTCCATTTGTCCGCACAGCGGCAGTGGTTTACTGCGCGCTGAGTTCAATATTCAAAAGGGCTGCTGCCTGAGCAGTCTGGACGGTGATCTTGTCGGCGCGTTCCTTGGCCTGCGAGCCCAGAGCATCAATGGCTTCGGCGGTGAGCGGCCTGGTCTTGTCGCGGGCGTCAATGGTGTCGATAAATTCCATCACCTGGGCGTAGCCCTGCGTGATGCTGGCGGCCAGTGCGGCGTCTCTGGCTTTGACCTGGGGCTCGACGCTCTGCCAGGTCAGGCGCACGCTGCTCATGATGCCTCGCATGTCGCTGATGCGCGAGACGGCGACAAATCGCCCGCCTTCAGCGCTGCCAGCAATCTTGCTTTCTTTCCACTCTTCGAAGTAGTCCGCCAGCGTAGGCGTCATGGCGTAGATGACTTCGAAGCAGTCTTTGTCGGAAGGCGTCCAGGCCTTGGCATCCTTCTGCAGACGGTTGTAGCCATCAATGGCGTAGTCGGCCAGGGCGATCACCAGCTTCGCGTGAGGCAGGCCGACGGCGCCTTCAAAGCCGGGCAGTTCTGCTTTGCCAAGGGTGAACTTGTCGTTGGTGCCAAAGACGGTGGGCTCGATGAGGAAGTTGTTGAGCGAGCCGTCGCGATCCAGCTTCAGGTCACCAGCGTTGATGACCACTGCAGCTACTTCGTCATCCGGGCCGGCCATCGACTTGGGCAGACCGCTGTCGAGTTCGACGTCGTATTTCGCCAGGCTGGGCACGCCGGCGACGATGCCCTCGATGTATTCAAATCCGTAGCTGTCGATGCGTTCGTAAGCGTTACGCATCTGCTTGATGAGCCTGGCTGCTTCCTCGGGTTTGGCTTTGGCAGCTTTGAGGGCGTCGTTCTCATGATCGGCCAGCAGCTTCTCATAGGCCTGGCCGGCGGCTTTGAGGTCGTGCGAAGCCTTGATGATATTTTCAATGACGGTCAGCAGATAGGTCTTGACGCCATCCTTGCCCTGCACGTGGGCGGGAATCACCGGCGGGG
>Ga0207868_1000407_pt1 | contig 48243 bp, 22 predicted proteins | sample Passage237B_FD_187370 | JGI IMG/M metagenome (GOLD analysis project Ga0207868, IMG submission 187370) | Cellulose adapted compost microbial communities from Newby Island Compost Facility, Milpitas, CA, USA - Passage2 37B (SPAdes) (version 3) ... | reverse complement strand
ATTTGCCTCACTTTCATGTCTCCCAGATAAAAAGGAAAATTATTCTCTGCCGAATAATTAAACAGCTTAAGACTACTTGCTACACGCTTTTCAGACAACCGTATTTGAGCAGACTGGTGCCAGGAATTAAAACTTCCTCTGGTTAAGGATATTCCGACGTTTAAGCCCTTATGAAATACAGGAGAAGATTTTAAATGAATGACCCCACCAGTAGCACCACTTCCGAAGAGCGCCGCTGCCCCACCGTACTGCACCTCTATGTCCTCAGCAAAACTTACAGGCAGATAGGAGAAGTCGGTCTGACCAAGAGTGGGAAACTGTATATTGAATCCATTCCACAATACAGCTGTCTGACTGGCATTGGTACCTCTGGAAGAGACAGAAGCGAGATTTCCAGCACCATATGATTTTACAAAGATATGTGTATTGAATAGCAACAGGTCTCCTAAGGTACCGGCCTGAAACCTTTTAATTGATGCAGAATCTATTTTTTGCAATTTGTTACCGGCTGTAAAGGAAGCAAGCCTGTTTCCCTCTATTACAACCTCCTGCAAATGCAACAACGTACTATCTCCTGCTGTTTGTGCAATAACACAGCTATGCAATCCCCCAAACAACAGAAAAAAAAGTTTAATAACTTTCATTACAAAATGATTATTAATGGATAACAATCATTCGTACCAATGAAAATACGGCTTTGATGAATACAGGTATTCTTATCAATGAAGCATTATTCTTTGCCTTTTCTCCGAAAGCTACGAATGTTCTGATTCTGGCAGGTCTTCTGACTCGCTTCACTTTTGACGGCCTTCCCATCCATATGGACAGTGGCGGGGGATGTCAATCGTTTTTTATAAAGCTTACAGCAGCGGGAACTGTTCAGGACTTGCACCTGATTCCCTTTTAATTCCAACAAGTTACACCAATTGGAAACCAAAATCCGGGTCAAATATACTAAATCTATTACATAAAGAAAAACTTATCTTATAAATCTCAAGGTTCCTTTCCATCTCAAAAGCTTCCCACATACATTTATTGAAGATTGAATAAATAACCCAAAACTTAGTATTTTAGTCCGATAATAACCTAACTCAATTCATATGAAAAAACTACTAGTAAGTGCGTTAGTGATTCTTATTTCACATGTATCATTTGCCCAGTTTACATTACCGGCTTTGCCTTATGCATATAATGCACTGGAGCCAGGTTTTGATGAGCAGACCATGCAGATTCACCACGAAAAACACCATGGTGCCTATGTAAGCAACTTGAACAAAGAAGTAACTGCCAACCCTGCACTCCAGGGAAAAACGATTGAAGACATCTGTAAAAATGTGAGCAAATACAATACATCTGTAAGAAACAACGGAGGAGGGCATTACAATCATAGTTTATTCTGGACAATACTTTCTCCTAAAGGCGGTTCTCCTTCAGGAGCACTGGCCGAAGATATTAATAAGACCTTTGGTTCTTTTGATAATTTTAAAGCTCAATTCAGCGACTCTGCCAAGACGAGATTCGGCTCCGGATGGGCCTGGCTGATTGTAGATCAGAATGGAAAACTAAAAATCACAACAACTCCCAACCAGGACAATCCATTGATGGATGTTGTGAAGGAAAAAGGTACGCCTGTTCTGGCATTAGATGTTTGGGAACATGCTTACTATTTAAAATACCAGAACAAAAGACCGGATTATATAAATGCTTTCTGGAATATTGTAAACTGGGATGAAGTAAACAAAAGATATAACGAAGCCAAGAAAAAGTAACAGCATTTAAACTTTAACTAAAGAGAGAAGTTGTGTGATCATGCAACTTCTCTCTTTTATTTATGAGACTTGCGAACAGCTCTAATACTTCACTCCTATAAAAATTCTCGGGTTATAATAAGATACCTTATTTAAAACAGGCACTTTGTCTTTTGCCATTGTATCAACGAAAAGGCTACCAAAATTTGCCTCTGCACCTGCAATAAACCTTTTAAACCTGAACTGGAAACCAGGTACATAAAGGACCCCATAATATAAGTAATTGTACGACTCAAGCTCATAGGTAAACAAATTAATTTTGGCAGTTGGACTAAAATTAAAAAACAAATCCATTGCACATTCGTCAGCCAGTTTAGCCGAAAACATAGGTCCAAACCGCACAAGACCCAGATTCAGATCCCACCCGGATACATCGTCCCTTTCAAGAAGACTGGTAGCAATGGTAAACCAGCTAAAATTTGCCCCTAAAGCTTTATTGCTTTTCTTTACAAACATGTGCTGACTACCCAGTTCAAACGATGGCTGAAGGCCCTGAAACACCCTTCCAGCACCCAGATAATCAAGCTGAGGCAATCCTAACCCAAAACGGACATAGACTCCATCCTTAAGCATATCTATCATTTTGAGACCAACCAGAGGATCTTTCGCTGAAGAAATGGTGGTATATAGCACAAACAAAAAACCTAGAAGAATTCTTTTCATATTGACAAAAATGGATCTTTTGAAAAAATTATTTCTACGCTAAATAAAAAAATATTTAATCATTATTCCACGATCCTACTTAAAAAATAAAAAAGGGAGTGGCTAGAAAACCACTCCCTTTTCTTAACTCTTTCAATCCAAATTACTAGAATTTCATTCCCAAAAGAATTCTTGGGTTCATATAAGACAGCTTCGCCGTATCAATACCGGAGTCCTCCATATCGATTCCTCTCAAACGTCCAAAACTGTTTTCGAATCCAACAGCAAATTTCTTAAATCTGAATTTCACTCCTGGTGTCCATGCAATTCCATACATTAACATATGGCTTTCTGTAGTAGTCGAAGACCAGAAGTTATATTTTATGGTTGGGTTAAGATTAAAAAACACATCAACTGCTACATTATCCCCAATCCCTACAGAAGCCATAGGACCAAATCTGATAAGCCCCAAATGAAGATCATAAACATTTTCATCAACCCCTTCAGTCTTATATACACTTGACCCTATAGTTAGCCAGCTTACGTTCATACCAAATCCGAAACTACCAGTATTAAGAAACATCCACTGGTTTCCTGCTTCTAATGTAAACTGAATTCCTTGTTTTTCACGACCTAAATTAGGAAAATCTACAGACTTAATCGATGGAAATCCAATCCCCAGATGCCAGTAAAATCCATTACTGACGATACCATCATCATTACCTTTTTTTGCTGTCTTACTTGTAAGACCAATCATGTTGTTCCCTCCTGCAAAAGAAGAAAAGGTTAGCAGGGTTAGCAGAAAAAATAAACAAATTCTTTTCATTGTAAATAGAAATTTAATGAATACTAAAATTATTGAATATCTAGTTTACGCAAAGTCAGCAAAAATGTGCACCATTATTTTTTACACCCAAATAACCCACTACTATTCAGGCTATTACCTATAAACTTTTTTTGCAGCAACTTCTTAAAAACTTCACCCAAAATCTCTAAAAACCAATAGTTCACACTTTACGTTTAAGGCAAAACCCCAAAAACCAAAGAACTCCGGTAGATCCCACAAGTATTCTCAAATACGATAAAAGTTTTATTTGTAAAACTTTATTATACATACAACTAACATTCCTCAACACTCCATTCAAACCATCTGTAACTCTACAGATTATTAGTACAAAGACTGAACATAAAAAAAACTGGAGATAAGTCAGGACAATACTTTAAAACACCTACATCTTCTAATTCAGAAGCTGCAACACATCTTAATAAGAAAATAATAACCTTAACAGCATTGATAGATTTATAAGAAAGAAATATATTACACTAAGAGGACATCTATTATCAGGTAATGCCTTCCTTGTTACCTGTTAAAATAAAAAATTCGGACATTGCCCATGCATGCTAGAAGAATCGCAAAACTATAAACAGAAACTATTATAACCCACTTTCCAGCCTTCATTTCCGCTTTCTACAAAAGCATCAAACTTCATTAATTAAATTCTTGCATAAAAAAAAGAGAAGATGACTCTTCTCCTTTTTTACTATAATAGCATTCCTTTATTATCTTATTATCTTATTATCTTATCACCTTGTATACCTCTGCCCAAGCCTGATTAATTTCTGCCCGTTTTATCAACTCCAGGTTATTATTATTTTTTATTGAATCAAAATAACCTGGTTCATATTCAACATTGGTAAAAACACAGTATTCGGTATTGTCATTAAATTCCCACATTACATTCTTAAAAACAGATTTATTCACATAGCCAATATCTTTATTCGCCATATTAGTTCTCAGTAAAAAGCTTGAGAAAATAGCTTTTTCCTGTAAGTTTTCAGCTTCACAAAAATTAATAACTTCCTGATGCACCTTCACTTCATCCGAATAGCCCATACCTATATCACCTACTGAAGTATCATTCCTTGTAAAATTGCCTATCGACCATAAAACCATACATATAACAATATATCTCGCAAATACAAAATCTTCCAGCATTTCAACCAAGAAATAGGTAACTAAAATCATTACCATTGGAAAAACACTTAACAGATACCTTACAGTGTAAAAATTAACAGAACAGAAGCCTATATACAATACTGTAAATAACAAAAAGGTTATTACAATTTCCTTCTGCTGATCATTCTTAAACAACTTGGTTTTCCCCAAACAATAAAAGAATCCGGCAAAACCAGCATAAAATAAAAAATTACGCCCTTGCTGAAACACTATAAAGTCAAATATATCATTAAGCTTGGCCTTAATTGTTTCATAACTAAAGGTCATCATTCCTACGTGTTCCGGAAACAAAAACCAGCCGTAGGTTAACCTTTGCACCAGGAAAAAACCAAAAATCACCAGAACCGGCACAAACAGATACCAGCTTTCAATAGGAAACGTATCAAGATCTTTTCTTTTCTTAACTACCAAAAACTTATAAAGCTCTACCAGACCAATAGTTCCAATAAAGACAAAACCAGACTCTTTGGTTAGCAAAAGAAGACTTGCAAAAACTGAAAATAGAATTTTCTTATCAGAGAAATAACAATAAAAACATGCCATAGTAAGAAATGCCATAAGCATTTCGGGCAATAAAAACGCTGCCTGGGCTAGAAAGAGTGCCTGAAAAGCAAAAAACAATACAGCCAATAAACCAACATTAACGGAAAAGAATTTTCTTCCAAACATATACATACTTACAAGGGTAAGTAATGAAATCAGTAAGGAATAAATGTGAGCACTAAATACACTGGAGCCAAACACTTTTAGCCACGAAGCACTTAAAAAATAATAAAACAATGGGTGTCCCCTATAAACTTCCGGCGGAAGCGCAGAAGGCAACATGCTTACCCCTGTCTCATACATCTTATAAATAGCAACGCTGTAAGACCATGCTTCGTCCCAATAAAATGGAAGATTTAATAACGGATATTTAATAGCAAAAACTACCCCGAGTGTGGCCAGCAACACAATTGTTGGCTTTTCTTTAAATAACGAAAGCATATGATAATTCAAAATAAAACAGTTCTAAAATTAACAAAAATTCCAGACATAATGACATTTTTAGACAACTGTTCTTCTAAAATTCCCTCATTATCCTAACATAAATCCAAACAAAAAATCAAACTAATGTAAAAAGGTCAACAAATCCTATTTGCCATCCAATTCTAAATTCTACTTAAATGTCACTTCAAGTCTTGGGTTCCACCAAATAAACACCTAACTATTAACCCATTACAAAAAACCACACGACTCTATAATCGAACAAATTTCTTTACACCTAAGACCTCGCTCACGTTAACCACAAAAGTTTTATTTAGCGAAAAAATATGTACTATTTAACTTTAAACTTACAGCAATAAGGTATCAATCTTATGAGCCTGTACAACACCTACTGTGGGAGACCAGGTGTAAATGGTAAAATGTCCATCCTGTGAAGCAACAAATGCTAAAGCATCTTTTTGATCATAAACAAACTGAGCAGCCGACAAATGTCTTGTACCACCGGAATTAGACGGATTAATCATAACAGCACCACCTCCCACGACTGGCTCTCGTAAATAAATCTTTTCCACCCTGGGATTTCCTTCTGACCTGGCAATTTTAGCACCAAATGCATACAACTCGTAGTGATCATTTATTATGGTTGCTCCATCCACAGCAGTAAGCCCTGCAAGTGTTTCTACCTCTGTCCGTAACTTTCCCTGCCACAAAGCTTCGGAACGCACATGTACGTCTTTACTCATCAGGTCTGCAAGACCTTTGTATGGTGGAGATATTGCGTATTTGATAGGGTGAAGAATTGACCTCCTCCAGTCATTACTTCCTGAGGGAACCACCAGAAGAGAACCACCGTGCCGATGTGCCCTCATAGAAACCGCCAGCTGAACCAGCACATTCAAAGAGTCGCTCCATGAATGAGGAGAAGTAAAACCTAAAAGGTACTTTAATAATTCAGGACAATCAGGATGATTGGCACTGTTCTCATCTATAATCTTCACCTGATCACCTATAAGAACAGCAACATTGGCAAATTTCCCAAAGCCATGCAATCTTCTGTGTTTAACAACCAGAATTCCTGGCTCACTGACATCCAGAACAAAACACAGATTGGGTATTTTCAGAGTGGTCCCCCAGATATAAAGCTGACCGTTATCGTGCCATACTCCCAAATGGACCCCGGGACGCTCTACCCCCAGAGATAATTTGGTAAGGTGATAGGCTGTAAAAGCCATTTTCTGCTCAAAAAGTATTGGAACACCAGCCTGCTCCGGAGACAAAAAGGCTATCGAAATTTTGGTTGAGTTCCCTTCCTCCCTCCTCAAACTTGCCCAAAAAGCCGTATCAATCATGGTTTCCACCATTTTTACACCAGGCTCTGTAGCTAAATTAGTATCTCCCCTCTCCCGGGCGGCAGAAAGCTGTTGCACAAAATGCATTTCAATCGCTCTGGCTACAGAAGATGCTGCCGTATAAGTAGTCTTTTTACTCATTTAATCCTAAAACACTGGTTATCTAATCCCAACAAAGTCTCTAATTTACAGCTTTCTGCGTAAGTCGCATTCAATCTCACCACAAATCTATCCCCCACTCAATCATCCTTTAAAAGAACCAGTCTGCTTAAATTTCCGCCTTCATTCAGTCAACACAAACCCCAAACAGGCTGATTTACCACAATTTCCCTCCACTAACAGAAAAACTTTTATCAGAACTTTTATTCCCAACAAAAATTTAAAGCCCATTCTTACACATTATTCACTACTCCCCAACCTCTAATATCCGTATAAACCCTGACATTAGAGCAAAATTAAGTAGGTGTATAAAAGCAGAAGAATTTATACTTTTACACTCCGATAAATTATTAAAATGCTAAAGCACCTTTTTATACCCAAAAACTACGATCCAATTCTCAATTTAAAAAAGACAGAAAAAGCAATAAAGCTTATTAAAGACACCTTTGAACACCAGCTGTCTTCAGAATTGCGACTCAGAAGAGTTACGGCTCCATTGTTTGTATTAAAGGGAACAGGTATTAATGACGATTTAAATGGTATTGAAAGACCTGTAACCTTCCCTATAAAATTCATGAAAGAAACTCCTGCGGAGATCGTTCATTCCCTGGCCAAATGGAAACGAATGATGCTGGCCAAACTGGAGTTCCCTACCGGTTTCGGATTGTATACCGACATGAATGCCATTCGTCCGGATGAAGACCTGGACAACATCCATTCCCTTTATGTAGACCAGTGGGATTGGGAAAAGGTAATGTCTGAAGAGAACCGGAACATCGACTATCTAAAAAAGACTGTTACCCAGATCTACACAGCCATGCAACGCACAGAATATCTTTTGTGCGAGGAATATCCGGAACTAACACCTCAGCTACCGGAACACATCCATTTCATTCATAGTGAAGAACTTCTGGAAAGGTATCCTGATCTAACCTCTAAAGAAAAAGAAGACCGAATCGCAAAAGAGTACGGCGCTGTTTTCATTATAGGCATCGGAGGGGCATTAAAGAACGGTCAGAAACACGATGGCAGAGCTCCGGACTACGATGACTGGAGTACTGAATCCGAAAACGGATACAAAGGACTAAACGGAGATATTGTTGTCTGGAACCCAATATTGCAACGTTCTTTTGAACTCTCTTCCATGGGTATCAGAGTAAACCAGGAAGCTCTGAAAAGACAATTACAGATTGCATGCTGCGAACAACGTGCAGACCTAATGTGGCATAAAATGCTCTTAAACGGAGAACTCCCTCAAAGTATCGGTGGAGGTATAGGACAGTCCAGACTGTGTATGTACCTGTTGAGAAAAGCACACATTGGTGAAGTACAATCAAGCATCTGGCCCGAGGAAATGGTTGAAGAATGTAAAAAACATAATATAAACCTTATATAAGGTTCTACACCTGAGCTACTATCTCCATTTTATTATTGTTCATATAAAGGTAAAGCCACTTTTTAGTGGCTTTACCTTTATATACGTCCCTATTAATTATAATTATAACTAGAATTTTTGCAGTCTTATTATTTCGACTTCCCCGCTGGTATAAACAATTTTCAAGGTGTATAAGCCAGTATCCCATCCACTTCCGAACTCCAACTGATTCCACTGCCCTACCTGACCATGACGGAATAGTTCTATACCTGTAAAATTCGTCACCACCATAGAAGCGATTGACTCAAGCGCTGTAAGCGTAAATGTACTATTTGTAGGATTAGGTCCTACCAATACACTGACTGCAGCTATAGCCAGACGACCACCGGAACAATTATCAATTTTCTTACAGAAAGATGAATAATAAGGTGCTGCACTATATGTAATTCCTACACATACTTCTCCACCTGTGTAATATACTCCTGTTTCGAGCGTAGCTTTATGGGCTGCACCACTTACAGGTGTTAGGCTTTTGCTATAGCCGTTGGTCCACCAGGAATAAGCTGTTGCTCCTGATCTTTTCGAAGCACTTACTTCTAATGAAATGGTTGTATTAGGAGAAGCACAATCAGGCCCCAGTATATCTCCAAGGGAAGTTACAACAGGATTAACTGTTACCGTAACAGGCACTGAAGTAGTTACCGCTCCAAGATTATCTGTTGCCCTTGCTGTGATGGTATAAGTTCCAATTTCCACATTGGTCCAGCTAAACTCATAAGGAGCTGTAGCATCAGAACCGATCAGCGTAGTACCATTATAAAATTCCACTTTGCTTATTGAACCATCATTGTCCGATGCGACAGCCACCAGGTTAATAAGTGCCGGAGCTGTATATTCTCTTCCGTTTGTAGGAGCTGTCAGGCTTACAATTGGAGGGTTATTGGCCTGTGTTGTACATTCTCCTGCTGAAATAGTTTCTGAATCAAATACCAGTTCATCAATATTAGGTCCTCCATCGGACGTCAGTGATGTGAACGTAATGCTATTACCTCCCTGAAGGAGATTGATTTGTACGACAGCTGTATTCCAGGTTGTCCATGCACCCGTTCCCGCAAAATTCACTGAAGCCACTTGTGTCGTACCATTTACACTTACCGACATTTGCCTGTTAGCAGTCGTTCCGTTAGCAAAGCGTATGGCAAGTGACACACTTCCTGAAACACCTGAATGTACGGCCCAGGTCGCTTTCGTTCCTACTGCATTATTGAGATTTACATAACCTGTACCATTAAACCCGGCGTTAGTTGATTCATTGAGTATTCCATCCGCCGCACAGGCTGCTTCTCCCTGCAATCTAAAACCGGTTACAGGTGTTGCCCCAACATTGATCGTTATCGCAGCAGAAGTAGTCTTTCCTCCAACATTATCTTCTGCTACAGCAGTAATCGTATAGGTGCCTGCTGAAACATTTGTCCAGTTAAAGGAATATGGTGCCGTTGCATCTGTTCCAATCAGAGTAGCTCCATTATAAAATGACACAGAAGCGATTGTTCCGTCTGCATCGCTCGCATTGGCCGAAATAGTAACGGAAGCCGGTGCTGTAAAGCTAGCATTATTAGCCGGAGCTGTTATCGATACGGTTGGCAGCTGGTTAGTTGGATTTTGACCTCCCACCAGCACAATGTTAGGCGTTGGAGCCTGATCTACCCCTGCTCCCAGAAAGAAGCCCAGATGAGGAGGCTGATTGTACGATGACTGTTGCCATGAAATCGCGTTTCTGTATACAGGATCATGCATTAGCGTATAAAGCTTATGCTGCGTTGGAATGGTGGTAGTATGAATATAGAGACGATTGGCTCCGTCATGCAGTATAACTTCCTCACGCCAGTCACCAAGAATATCAGCACTAAGATTGGGTGTTGCCTTGGTTCCATTGCAGGATCGGCCCGTTAGCGTCAATAAACGAGATGTTCCGTTTCCGTTCCATTTATCAATCACGTTGTTATTAAGCAATTCATCCTGCAAGTCTCCATCCCAATAAACCCTGAAGTTTATAGATGACGGTTTTGCTGTTGAGATTCTTGTACCTGTTGCACTATAGGTCCCGGAAACTGAACTGGACCATGCTTCCTGACCAGGATAACGAGCATCTATATCACCAATCATACCACGGCCATTGTCGTTTCCACCTCCTCCGCGCCAAAGCACACGACCATCTCTTGCTCTAACCATATAATGGTCTGGCTGACTTCCTGTCTGTTCGTTTACGAGCCAAATTTCCAAGCCAGGACTGGAAGGATCAAAATCCCCTACATGGTTAGCATCTCCGTGACCAAATCCTGTTGCCCACATAAATTTCCCATCGTGATCGATAGCACTGGCTCCGGGAAGTATTTCATCAAACCCGTCTCCATCAATGTCGGCAGCCATAATACTATGATTACCCTGTCCACGTGCAGCAGTGCTTCCTGCATTATTGGAATCAAAAATCCATCTGGTAGACAATCGCTGACCATCCCAATCCATGGCAGCCAGGGTCAACCTGGTGTAATATCCTCTTTGAAAGACCATACTTGGCTTCACTCCATCAAGGTATGCATTGGTTGCATTAAACCTGTCAACCCTGTTACCATAGGAATCCCCCCAGTTACTTACAGTTCCTCTTGGAACAGGATAGTTCACCGTTGCCATTTCCTTACCTGTCTGACCATTAAAAATAGTAAGGTATTCCGGACCTGATAATATATAACCACTACCATTCACATAACTGGCGGCATCGTTATCGTTCGCTGCAGGGCCGGTACTCAGATAATTACCTGTGCCATCTCTGGTACCTGGCGCTGTTTTACAAGCAACTTCTGCTTTACCATCAGCATCATAATCTCCTACCAAATGTTGTGTATAATGCGCTCCTGAACGTATGTTTCTTCCAAGATCTATGATCCACATAAATGTTCCGTCGAGTTTATAAGCAGCAAGATAAGTATTGCCTGTAACGCCTGAATTAGAATTATCCTGCGCATTGTTAGGATACCATTTCACGACCAGATCATATTTACCATCTCCATCCAGATCACCCACGTTGATATCATTGGGAGTATGACTATTACTGGGGCGATTGCTTAAAGTAATGGTCCTCACCTGTGATCCCCAAACAGTAGCAGAACCACCAACTGCCTGTTCAACCCCGCCTATTACAGCTCTCACTGTATAGGTAGAGTTTGCAGAACCACCATTGTCTACCATGTTGGTTGCTCCCGTTATAGGAGTCGCATTAATCTTCGTTCCATTTCGATAGACATTAAATGAAACGTTTTTTGGATCTGTTCCGAACACCCTCCAGCTCAAAAACACACCATTACCGGTTTGTACAGCTACAAGGCCACGATCCAGTTTTTCCATTTTGCGTTGCGCCATGAGGTTGAAAGTAACGAAGTACATCAGGAGTGATATACATAACGTTAACCTAAGCAAATAAAAGTTTTTCATCGGTTTTAGATGTTTTGTTTAATTTGTTGTTGTTGTTGTTATTGTTGTTGTTTCAAATAGTATACAACACACCAATCCCAATGTGAACAATATCTGATAAGATTCTCTCTTCAATTCTTCATCAAACCAAAAAACTATTTTACCCTACAAACCCCACACATCCTACAAACGCTCACCAATACAGAGTTACAAGCATACAATTCCTGTCACGTATCATACATGTATATCTATGTTAACTCTTCACTTTAATCTAATGAATGCTATTCTGCTAAAAACATCTCGCTATAAAAAAACAAGAGGCTGCCCTGAGGCAGCCCCTTGTATAAAAAACAACAATGAAATACGAAGCAATAATCAAATAATACTATTCAAGTTTATGTAATTTAATCACCTCTACTACTCCTGAAGCATATACAACAGTTGCGATATAAAAACCAGAGTTGAGCTCTTCACCAAACAAATGATTAACGCCTTCCGTAATCGCTCCACTTTCATATACAACTGTCCCATTGGTAGTAACTATTGTTACAGATTCAACACTTTCCTGTGCTGACAATATAAACCTGTCTTGCGAAGGATTTGGAGCTACCAGCACTCTGCTACCTTGTTTAGTATTAATTGAAGTAATTACTGAATGCACAACAATCGTAACAGGATCAGATGTAGTAACAGCACCATCGTCGTCTGTTGCTTTGGCTGTTATCGTATACGTTCCGGTTCCAACATTCTGCCAGCTGAAGGAATACGGTGGAGCAACAGCAGTACCGATCAGTTCTGCACCATTGTAAAACTCCACTTTACTTACAAGTCCATCATTATCGAAAGCGTCGACAGCCAGGTTAATGGTAACAGGTTCCGTATACGCACTTCCATCAACAGGAGAGGTAATACGTACAGAAGGAGGTAGATTTGCCGGAGAAGGATTACACTGTCCTGCTGATATATGTTCAGAAACAAATGTAAGCTCATCAACATTAGGACCTCCATTAGCAGTTAAAGATGTTAATGTTACCAGATTATTTCCCTGTACAACAGGCACCTGAACGACAGCAGTGTTCCAGGTTGACCATGCACCTGTCCCTTCAAAGTCTATTGAGGCAATCTTAGTCTCTCCATTAATACTTAACGCCATAGGTCGGTTGGCTGCAGTACCATTGGCAAAACGTATAATCAGCTGTATCGTTTCAGCTTTGCCGGATGTTATCGCCCAGGTTGCTTTACTACCGACCACATTATCCACGTTAACATAACCTGTTCCATTAAATCCTCCATTGGTAGATTCGTTAATAATACCATCAGCCGAGCATGCTGCCTCTCCCTGTAACTTGTAGGATGGACCAGTTTCCACTACCACGGTAACAATCTCTGATGTAGTACTTCCACCATCGTTATCTGTTGCAACCGCAAAGATTGAGTAAGTACCTTCGGTGACATTGGTCCAGGTAAATTCATACGGAGCTGTAGCATCTGTACCAATTAAAGTACTTCCATGATAAAATGTTACAGAAGCAATGCTTCCGTCTGTATCCTTTGCATCAGCGGCAAGAGTAATTGTAGCAGGCGCCAGATAGGTTGAGTTCGATTCAGGAGCCGTCAGTGTTATTGTTGGCAACTGGTTTGAACTTTGTCCTCCCACTAACACAATATTGGGCGTAGGAGCTTTGTCTACCCCGGCACCAAGAAAGAAACCAAGGTGCGGTGGCTGGTTATACGAAGACTGTTGCCATGAAATAGCATTTCTGTATACCGGATCGTGCATTAAGGTATAAAGCTTATGCTCGGTAAGGATAGTTGTTGTATGAATATAGAGCTTGTTAGCGCCATCATGAAGAATAATTTCTTCACGCCAGTCACCAAACAAATCCGCTACAATATTAGGCGTTGCTTTGGTGCCGTTACAGGTTAATCCGGTTAGGTTAAAAATACTTGTAGTACCGTTACCATTCCATTTATCAATTCTGTTATTGGTATTATTACTGCTGCCATTAGGTAATTCATCCTGTAAGTCACCATCCCAGTAGATCCTGAAATTGGTAGATCCCGGTTTGCTTGTAGTAAACTGGTCACCATTGGCTTTGTAGGTCCCGACAACGGAGTTGGACCAGGCTTCCTGACCAGGATAACGGGCATCTATATCGGCTATCATACCTCGTCCGTTATCATTTCCGCTTCCATTACGCCACAGAATATGTCCATCTCTTGCTCTGATCATGTAATGATCCGGCTCATTCCCTTTGTTCTCACTAACCTGCCAGATTTCAAGCCCCGGGCTGTCGGGATCAAAATCTCCGACATGGTTTGCATCTCCATGTCCGAAGCCTGTTGCCCATATGAACCTACCGTCGTGGTCTATGGCTGTTGACCCTGTTAATATTTCATCAAAACCGTCGTTATCAATATCCGCAGCCATGATGCTATGGTTTCCCTGACCATATGCAGCACTATTACCCGGGTTATTCGAATCAAATATCCACCGTGTCGTTAATCGTTGTCCATCCCAGTCAATTGCAGCAGCAGTAAGACGCGTATAGTATCCTCTCTGAAAAATCATACTTGGTTTTACTCCGTCCACATAGGCATTGGTGGCATTAAAGCGGTCAACTCTGTTACCATAATTATCTCCCCAGCTGTTTACAGTACCTCTGGCCACCGGATAATTAATTGTTGCCATTTCCTTACCTGTTTTTCCATTGAAAATGGTAAGGTATTCAGGTCCTGAAAGAACGTATCCTCCGTCATTCACATAGCTGGCACCATCGTTGTCGGATGCAGCAGGTCCTGTACTCAGAAATGCCCCTGTTCCGTCTTTAGTCCCCGGAGCTGTTTTGCAGGCTACTTCCGCATATCCGTCTGCATCGTAATCACCCACCAGGTGCTGGGTATAGTGCGCTCCCGAACGAATATTTCTTCCAAGATCAATAATCCACATGAATGTACCATCCAGCTTATAAGCAGCCAGATACGTATTGCTGGTAACGCCCGACTGGGAATTATCCTTCGCATTGTTGGGATACCATTTTACCACAAGATCATAAACCCCGTCGCCGTCAAGATCCCCGACATTAATATCATTGGGAGTATGCTCGTTACTTGGCCGGTTACTTAAGGTAATCGTTCGTACCTGTGAATTCCAGACAGTTGCAGTTCCACCTACAGCCTGTTCTATTCCATTAAGTACAGGCCTTACACTGTAAATAGAATTTGCTGATCCGGAAGCGTCCACCATATTGGTAGCACCTGTGATCGGAGAAGCATTGACCTTTGTTCCGTTCCGGTAAACATTAAAAGCAACATTTTTAGGATCTGTACCGAATACGCGCCAGCTCAAAAACACTCCGCTACCTGTCTGTACCGCAACCAAACCACGATCCAGCCTTTCCATTTTGCGCTGCGCCCAAAGGTTACTACTAAAAATGTGCACTAGAAAACATGCACTAAAAATGATGTGCAGAAAACCAAACTTCTTCATTGTCGTATAAATTAGATCAGGACTTTCACTTTTCGCTTGTCAATGAAGAATACAAATCCACATATAGGAAGGTGAACAAAAAATCTTAAAAAAATTTTATCCTGCGAAATTCCGCTAAAAAAATCCAACCTAAACACTAAAAATCAATACATTAAACAAACAATTAGAATTAAAATTAAACACATCAAAAAAGCTTTTTAGTAAACAGTTCTCCCTACTTTTTTATCCTGGGAAACTGGCGGCCAGAGTCGTGCAGATAGTTAATACAATAGCTCCCGTGAACGGTTTCATTGCCTTCCAGCCTAACCTCTTCACCATCAATAAAAAGATCATACAACCTGTCGTCCATTACCACAATCTGGAAAATCCCTTCAGGCCCGGGAGTAATGGTAAACTGATTTCTGTTGACCCAGTCCCAAACCGTAACCTCCGGAACTTTTGATCCCTCTCCCTCTTTCGCAGAAGTACATTCTTTTATTTTAACATGTAAAATGGTAGGCTTTGCCGCACCCAGGTATAAATTATAATAAGGAATCTGAGAAGATAATCGGAATGATTTCTTTTCCACATAAATATACCTGACCTTATCTCCGTTTCTTGAGGTAATAATGTACTCACAATCCCCGTCAAGCTTGATGGTGGCTGCTGCAGTAGTATTATCAAGGGTATCCAGAGTTTTTTCAGTGAGGTTATTAATGAGAATTAATGCACCGCTGAAATTTTCCCTGGAAAACTCTCCTTTTAACTGAAGACTGGCATTATACATCTGTTTCCGCTTCAAATACAGAGTCCTGGAAACCCTATTGGTATACGATGCTACTCCATAGGTTGAAATAGTTATGGTATCGTTTTTATAATCCTCTTTCTGAATAACCAGCCTGTACTGATGCCCCGGGCGCAGGTTGGCTTTAATTGTATGAGGAGAGGCACCAGGAATACAACGAATAGGAATATTCAATTCCGCATCCATAAGACTCGCCTTAAAATCAATCAGTTCTTTTTTATCAAAATCATCAAAAACACTCAGGTCAAAAAATATTTTATTTTCTGTGTACATGTACAAATCATCTTCTCTGCCATTACTTTTTCTGTTGGAAGAAAAGTAGCCCGCTTTTGTCCGTTTGTCATAGCTGAATCCAAAATCATCAAGATTGGAATTTACAGGAAATCCCATATTTACTGCTATGGTATCTTTAAACAGCAGATCTACATAATAAATATCCAACCCACCCATTCCGTATTTTCCATCTGAAGAGAAAAACAAGATATTGTCGTCGGTTATATAAGGATATTTTTCATCTCCATTCGTATTGATTTTAGGACCAAGGTTTACAGGTTCAGACCAGACTCCTTTTTCCAATGTACTTACATAAATATCTGTACCTCCGTATCCACCTTCCTTGTCAGAAACAAAAAACAACTGCCTCCCATCCCTGCTTATTGCAGGATGCCCTACGGAATACTCAGGATTATTCATTGAAAGAGGAGAAAGTATTTTCCATCTAATTAAATCCTTATCAAAAACAGCAGAATACAATTCCAGGCGATGTGGCTCGTGATCTCCTTTGAGACAAAGGTTTACAATGGCATTAAGGCTATCGTAAAAAGAAACAGGACCTAAGTGAAGAATATTTTCTTTATCAAAGCTGACTTTAGCAGGAGCACTCCATCCGGAATCGCTTCGCTGAGCATAATAAACACGGGCAAAACCTCCGTTATTCAAAGCGTTGTAGCGACGTACCACCGATGTATCTTCTTCTTCGGTGACATAAAACATGCCGTCGTATACCTGAAGTGGACAATATTCAGAACCAGGAGTGTTAAAGGGCAGATTGAATATATTATAATATAAGCTGTCCCTGAATAAATTATTTAATACAATCCTTGAATGCACCCTGGTAAAAATGGTGTCAGCTTTAGGATCATTAATTGCCCGAAGTATATTAAAATAATCTATGCTGTCCTGAGCATTTAATCTACAACCGAACAACTGTATATTTTCATAACATCTTTTCGCATCCTCATACCTTGACATCTTTTTAAAAAGGCCGGCAGCTGTTCTGTTAAGAGCACAGTCTTTACTGTTTTTCTTTTTCTTTAATGCTTCTGCATATAAGTCTGCTGCCCTGGAATAAGCCAGTTGTTTATAATAAAAATCGGCTCGTTTTTTAAGACTATTAACATCTGTAAAAACCGTTTGAGAACTGGCATTCCCAACAAATATTCCACAAAGCAATATGACCAGTAGCGCTCTCATCTCTTAAAAATATCTTGGCATATAGGCATTGTCTTTAAAAAAGACAAACCTGTAACTTAACTTAAATTCATGACTGGCACCTGCCAGAGAACTGAACCGTGATACCGGTACATCATAAGAATAGCCTGCCTGTAACTGATTGGTAAGCTGAGCCTGTACGATACAATTCAACGATGTTCCCACCCTATAGCCCAACCCAAGCCATAAAACATCATTTATGATGAAAATATTTGTCAGATCTACCTGCACTTTGCCGCCTATTACATCTTTTACCAGAAACCCTGGCAGGTATTTTATTTGATACGATAATTTATAAACGTATCCGCCATGGATGAATAAATGCCTGTACCGGATCGTTTCTCCGTATTCATTTATTCTAACCTCAAGAAGATCGGGTATTGATGCTCCCAGATAATACCTTGGCGAATGCCAGTAAAAGCCAGCCCCCACTGATGGCGCAATATAGATGGATTTATCTGCACTCATGTAAGGATCATTAGGCTGCCTGGTCTGTATTCTGCTATATTTTGAAACCATTTGCACCAAACCTCCCTGCAAGCCTAAAGACAATCTTGACTGCTCACTTAACTGAATTCTGTAAGCATATATCCCATACAGCCCCGTTTTACCTGTAACACCTATTTTATCGTGAAGCGCCAGCAATCCCAGCGAAATCTTCCTTTTCTTTATGGGGCTATGTATGGAGAAGGTTTGTGAGGAAGGAGCTCCGTCGATATCCACCCATTGTTTACGGTATACCGCTGTTGCATTCAGATCTCCCTGACTTCCTGCATAAGCAGGATTGATCACCAGGGTATTGAATACATACTGGCTATACATGGGTTCGTATTGCGCATATGCCAAAGGAGAGCTGAGAAGAGCTACCATGATTATAACCATATAACTCTTCCATAAACGATCTATGCACAAGTGTACTTTACAATTCAACGTTCCGTCTATCTGTTAATCACTACGAATCCTTTCATTACCGCACTTCCATCGCCCAGATTGATTACATAAAAATATGTATCATCCGCCAACGGCTCATTTCCATTGGTGTTGCTATCTCCTTTCCATACATTCGATTCATTATTATACGAGTTTATCCTGCATACCAGCTGCCCCCAACGATTGTATATTTCAACCCTGTTATCAGGATACAACTCAATAAAATCAATAATCCATTCATCGTTTATATTGTCACCGTTTGGCGTGAATCCATCATAAGCCTTCACTACTGAGGCATCAACAATACGAATCTCTGCCGGTTCTGAATACCGGGCGGGACAATTTCCTCTTTTTACATAAGCTCTGAAATAAGTGGTTACTGCTAAGTCTGAATAGACGCAGGAAGGTTCGGAAGACCGTATAATTTGCCAGTCAGTAACAAAGTTATCTTTTGAATATTCCCAAAATAAAACGTTTCCTTTATAATTCTTCAAGTGAAGGGTATCCTTATTCAGATGGGCCCGCACACTTGCAGAGGGTTCAACCACCCCTGGTCTCGTCAGTGAATCAATTTCAATGACAGCTACAGGAGAGTAAAACGTTTCACCACACTCATTTAACACAACCCTGAAATAGGTTTTTTGGGTAAGGTTTGAATACTCCTGGGAAAAACTGGTATTAGCAACAGGAGTGAATGTGCTAAAACTATCCGTAGATAGTTCCCATCGCTCTATGGCAGAGTGGTATTTGGTTATATAGATGTTTCCAGTATTCGACTCTACACAAACAGAGGGCGTATATTCCATTTTACCATTACCCGGAAACACATCTCTAGTGGGTTCGCAGGGCAAGATCAACTGCACAGGCAACCATCTGTTAACATGGTCATTAAGTCCCAACTGGCCAAGTGGATTGCCTCCCCATACATAGAGTTCGTTTCTATCATTCCGCACAATACAGTGTATATCCCCTACTGCTATGTAATTGATATCTTTTAATTCTCCTGTACCTGAAGGATCTTTAACCTTTACCGGAAGTGCTGAATCGATGGTATCGTTCCTGCCAAGCTGACCGTAATCATTAATTCCCCAGGAACAAACGGTTTTGTCGGACAATAAGGCCAATGCTACGCCTTGCCCTCCCGCTATCTCTACCACACCGGATAAATGCCCGGTGCCATCCACACTTCTTACATAATCGGGTAACAGGCGATCGGTCTTATTCCCGGTGCCAAGCCGGCCATCCCAGTTGGGGCCCCATACCCAAAGCGTATCATTGTCGGACAATGCATAGGAGTAGTTATCGGCGGCTTCTATTTTTTTTATATTCCGAAGCAATCCATTTCCGGTTTTATCTTTAACAGGAAGGGCATAGGCTGAATTTGTTTTATTATTCTGCCCCAGTTGTCCCACATGATTCTTTCCCCAGGCACATACGGTTCCATCGCATAACAAAGCCATACAGAAGGTTCCTCCTCCGCTAATTGCTTTAACATTTTTCAGGGTATCGCCAGGACCTTTTAATACATAGGAAGGATAATATACAGGATCTGTAAATGTGCCGGTGCCCGTTTCACCACTTGCGTTACCGCCCCAGCTCAACACCTTTCCATCGTTTGTCAGAGCATACGCCGTGGCATTTCCAGTGGCAATCTGCTTTATATTTTTAAGATGTCCTATACCTCCGACCCCTTTAACGATAAAAGGAGTAAGTCTTTTTTCTCTTGTACCGTCGCCCACCTGTCCATGATCATTAGGCCCCCAGGCCAGAACTGTATCACCGGAGTAAGTCAGCGCCAGAAAGGTGGTTACACCTTCCAGAGACACCTGTTTACATCTTGGAAGCGCTCCTCCGTTGATGCCTGCTACCATAACAGGTACATTGGAGGGAATAAGAGAACCTGTACCGAGTTGTCCGACATTATTTTCACCCGTTATAAAGAGCCTTCCGTCTTCACATAAAAATGCAGAATTATCATCGTTCGCTGAAAAAAATACATTTTGCCCCTCAGCTTCCGACGAAGCCAACAGAGCGAAAAACAAACTATACAAAAGAACTCTGAAATACATTAAAGGACGTTCGGTTTCAGGTAAAACAAAAGATCACAACCCTGGAATTACTGGCAATCTATTGAAGGAACTTCCACCTTTACATTCAACCTCCGGACACACCCTCTGGCATCTCTTACAAACAGATTGTATTTCCCTTGCTTCAGGTCCCCTATAAATGGTTCAGAAATAAAATCACGGTCGGCATAGACAGAAAACTCAAATGGAGCTTTGCCATACTTAATGGTTTTAACATCAACTTCTATTGCCCCGTTATTCTGATCCGAACAGGCGGCCCTTGCCTGACAAGAGAAGCTGATCAGTGTATCTTTACAGCTCACCTGACTATCGCTGACTGTTGCTGGTTTTTCTTCTGCAGTTTCAGGAACCATTTCAGGGACAACCTCCATCGCTAAAGTATCCACCTCATTTGTTTCAGGGAAAACTGAAACAGAATCTGTTACCACCGGATTTTCTACAGTCTTTGGTTCGTTCTGTGTTTCAGGCTTAAGAAAGAAATAGGTTAATAAACTTATTAATAACAAAACAGCGCCGCCACCAATAAATTTCCACCCATTGTTTTTATCTCCTGAATAATTGCTGCCACTCAGGTCTTTTTCCATTCTGGCTTTCAGATCCAGAAGGCTTTTTCCTACTACAATCTGATAGCTTACATAGTGTATTTCAAAAAGCTCGGCAAACTCCTGATCCGTTTCCAGCCTTGCTTCAAACGCAGTCCTCTCCCCTTCACTCATCTCTCCATTGAGATAGCGATCGATTAATTCAACTGTAGTATCGGAGAGACTCATTGTTTAAATAATGATATGATGTAAGAATTATCCTTTACCAGGTTAAATAGTTTTTGTCTGCACCTGTAACTATATGTTTTAGCTACCTGATCACTTGAGTAGCCCATTTTCACTGCTATTTCCTTGAGGCTGACTTTGTCGTAAATTGTATACATCAGGAGCTTCTTGCATTCTTTCCCTACCCGCTCCATGATCTCCTCTATAGCTTTTGCTTTCTCCTCCGTTATCATATCTGCCAACACGTTTACACTATCCTCTTCGCTATCATCAAATTCAGCAGTAGTTACGAGCTTATTATCTCTTTTTGCCTTATTAATCCAAAGGTTTCTTGCAACACTAAACATAAAGGCCCCGATCTCTTTACTTTCATCAAACTTATTCAGTTTGACCTGATTGTAAAATATTACCACCGTATCCTGAAAGATATCTTTCGCATCCTCATAAGAACCGCTGTTGCTGGTAATATATTTTCTGATATGAGGAAGGATTTCCTTATAAAGGCTACTCAGAACAGACTCATTATCGCCTGTCCTGATCGCTTTCAGAATTTCTTTATCATTTAGCCTTTTCATTTAGTATACAATGATGGTAAAGAAAGGTGAACAAAGAGTTTTTTACATATCAAACCGAACTCTTTGACGATGTACATTCTTCCTTTAATTAACAGATCCGACAGATGCATCCAATTCATTTTTTTCATAAATCCCCCCCTATCTTCCTTTTATAAATATACAGGACCAGCTGTTTAGCCCCTCTGATAATAATTGACATAGCTTAGGTATTCTGTATATCTCAAATCACCTAACAATCTTTTTTTCAACCAATTAATCTATTATCAATAAGATACTTACCATATACGCATTCCTTTTCCGCCAGTTCGGCTTAAAGCATTAATTTTAAACATGACAAACCTGTACCTTTTACAAGTGAAAGTGTAGGAAGTGAACAATATTTTTAAAAATTCTTTTATCCGCTTTTTCTATCAAACTGAAACTAAACTCTTTAAATCAAAAAAATCCCTGCCTTTAAATAAGACAGGGATTTTTAACTAACAACTTCTTTAAAACCAGATTGAATGAATCGCTTTACCTTTCTGAAAAAATCTAAAGTCTATCGTTTTACCACCCGAAATGTTCCCGAACTATTTTCCGTCTTTACTTTCAGAATATACACCCCGGGCTTTAATTCCTTTCCGGCCTCACCTGTGTCAACACCTTTGCCTGATTCTATTTCCTTACCAGAAAGATCATAAAAAGCGTACCAGTAGGTTCCTGGTGCCTTCACAGAAACATCTTCTGTAAATGGATTGGGAAAACAGCCAATACTGTTGAAGGCTTTTCCCTCTTCCATAATACTGGTAACCAAACACGAGCCTGCAGAAACAACAGCATCTGTAAAACCAAAATAATCAATATTGGGCAGCCCGTCTGAAGTTTTACCTGACAGTCGAACGAGATTGTTACCCTTGTTCAGATACAATTCTGTTTCCAGAGTAGCCCAGTTTGTAAATGCACCAGTGACAGGGAACTCCAGCACAGTGCTTTGTTCTACCGAATTGATGATAACACCCGAAGATCTGGTTGCAACACCTCCGTTGGCATAACGAATTAAAACGTTATACATTCCGGCAGCTTCTGCCTTAAAAGAGAACGTCGCGGATTTGCCCACCGCATTGTCGGCGTTGACATATCCGGTTCCCTCAAAACCAGCATTTACAGATTCGTCGCGTATACCTTCCACCTCACAGGCTTCTTCTGCCTGTAGTTTTACCACACAGGCCTGTTTTCCGGTAGTACCTCCGACACAAACGCCGCAGTCATCGACCACAGCGGTACCGTCCACCACGTTGGCACAATCCATACAACTGGACTCCTGCTTTCCGCAACCACATCTACCCGGCTCTGACTTATTTTTGTCAGCCGGACATAAATCGGTATTGTCCTCTACATAACCTGCAGGCTGGGTACATGCCCAAAGAGCATTTTGAGGATCGCCTTTTCCATCTCCGTCTGCATCGACATACCACCAACTTTTGGACAGCACACTTACGATGATGGCTTCCGAGGTAGCTTTACAACCATTGCCACTGGTCACTTCAACCGTATACACGCCTGAAGTTTGCGCCACATAAGTCTGACTTGTACCCACCTGATTCGATCCGTTTTTCCAGACAAAAGAAGAACCGGAAGATGCTGTTAATGTAACACTTTCCCCTTCACAAAAACTAGTGGAACCGGACACCTGAACCGTTGCCATACAGTTCGAAGCGCCCTGATACACTGCAACATAACTTGCCGGGGCGGTACCTGATTTTACTGTTGTAAGTGAGGAAGTAGAGAGTTGGCCTCCTGAAGCATTGTTCCATCGCTGAAATGTTCCGTTCGTTTTGGGCAGGGTTTTTAAGGTAATGGTAAGTCCTTCGGGATAACTTGCTGTGCGGGTCGTAGCCAGATCCACACCGGCAGGATTAACGCTGATGCTTATCGGATATCTTGGTTTAATGTAGGGGATAAGTTTGCTCACATTTGGGTCAGACGCAAATTCTTCAATTCCCTGCACAACAAGACTGGCCATGGCAATAGCTCCCATTTCCTGAAAGTGAACATCATCGGTATTTCCATTACGGTAATTGGGGTATTCACCTGCAACGTAATTATTGTACCAGAAACGCGTACTATAGGTCTGACCAACCGACTCCATTAATACCTTTGCTTTTTTATCGAGGTCAATCAAAGGAACATTCAGGGTCTTTGCCAAATCGCGCACGGCAATAGGATGATCATGGTACGCATCGTAAACTGTTCCATCGGCATTCCAAGCGTTTCTTCTTAAAGTGGAAACAAGAACAGGATGAGCCCCTTTGGCTTTTGTTTCATTGACAAACCTCGTTAAATAATCTTCGAATACCCCTCCTGTTGGAGCATACCGGTCAGCATCTGCTTTGTTCCGGTCGTTTATTCCAAACTGTATCAACACAAAATCTCCCGGTTGCAGGGCATTTCGTACTGCCGGCCAGAAACTATTGTAAAAACTTTTGGAACTTGTTCCCCCTACCGCTTTATTGACAACCTGCACATTGCTGCTGTTAAAAAAATAGGGCAACACCTGTCCCCATCCCTTCCTCGGATAATATCCGTCGTTATAGTCCTGTACGGTTGAATCTCCGATGGTATATATTTTTATAATTGCTCCAACTGAGTTGATAGCTATTGTTATGTCTTCTGTATAGGTATATCCCGACTCTTCTGTAATCTGTACCGTATACGTTCCTCCATCGTGAACCAGCAGAGCCTGCTGAACAGCCCCTTCTACCGGAACATTATCTTTATACCACTGATAAGAGCATCCGTCAGGAGCTACCAGTGATTTTAAACCATGTTCTATGACTATTCCTCTCGTTGAAAATCCATAGGCCAACGCAGGTGATAATAGTAATACAAAGAGTAAACAAAAGATGATCTTATTAACACTTTTCATTGCAGCTTTATTTCCAATTCTGTACTTATTTTTTAATAACCCGCAGCGTTCTTACAGCATGCTGAGTTTGCACTTTCACCATATATACTCCCGGCAACAGAGCATTCCCGGCAGTACCGGAATAAAAGCCTTCACCGGATTCAACCTCATTTCCTGTCAGATCCAAAATACTGTAAGCATAATCATAAGGAGCATACAACGTAACAACTCCGGTAAATGGATTGGGATAGCAACCTATCTCACGTATAGCATCGTAAGCTTCGTCAATACCAGTAACCAGACAGGAACCTGCTGTTACAGAATTGTCTGTAATACCTATGTAGTCTATATTCGGCAAACCGTCTGCTGTTTTAGCTACGAACCGGAGGAGATTAGCTCCCTTGTGAAGGTAAATATCTGCCTCTAATGTAGCCCATTGAGTAAATGCACCTGTGGAAGGAAATACCAGTACATTGTTTTGTTCTACCAAATTCACCACCACTCCGGAAGATCGACTTGCTGCAGCGCCGTTCGCATAGCGGATCAATAATCTGTAATTGCCCGAAGTAGTTGCATTGAATGAGAATAAGACAGATTTACCGATTGCATTATCCGTGTTGGCATAGCCTGTACCTTCAAAACCCGCATTTATGGATTCGTTACGAATACCATCCACATCACAGGCTTCTTCTGCCTGAAACTTAACCGTACAAGCATTTTTCCCCGTTGTACCCCCCACACAAACACCACATTCGTCCACGATCGCAGTGCCATTCAAAACATTTGCACAGTCTATACAACTTGACTCTGCTTTTCCGCAACCACAATTTCCCGGTTCGGATTTATTTTTATCCTCCGGACAAAGATCTGAATTGTCTGCTACATATCCAGCCGGCTGACTGCAAGAGACCTGGGTTACATTGGGATCACCTTTTCCATCTCCATCAGCATCTGCATACCAGATAGTGGAAGTCTGAACCTTAACAGCGGTTACCGCGGATACTGCTTTACATCCATTGGCATCTGTTACTTCCACAGTATAGTCACCAGAGTTATTAACTACGTAACTTTGAGATGTTCCTACCTGAACCGATCCGTTTTTCCAGACAAATGCAGAACCAGCAGAGGCTGTCAGCGTAACCGTTGTGCCTTCACAAATAGTAGTAGCTCCGGAAGCTGTAATGTTGGCATAACAGGTTGTTGCTCCGTTATAAGTAGCTGTATAAGTTGTTGAAGAAGCACCAGAGTTAACTGTTGTTAGCGTAGCTGTGGACACCTGCCCACCGGAGGCGTTTCTCCAGGATTGAAAAGTCCTTCCTGCTTTAGGCAGGGTTTTTAAAGTAACAGTCAGGCCTTCCGGATAACTTGCTGTTCTGGTCGTCATCTGGTCTGCTCCTACAGGATTAACAAGGACTTTTAGTTCATACATAGGCTTCAGAAACGTAGCCAGTTTCGCCATGTTAGCGTTGCTGGTCAATTCAGCAATACCCTGTACCACCATTCTTGCATTCTCAATAGCCCCCATTTTCTGAAAATGAGTACCATCTGTAACCCCATTGGGATAATTGGGATATTCACCTGCCGGATAGGTATGATAGACAAACCTCGTTATATAGTCCTGACCAAGACTTTTATAGAGGTTCCAGGATTTCATATTGAGGTCAATAAAAGAGACGTTTAATGCATTCGCAACTTCAAGCATTCCACCCCGGTAGTTGTTCCCGTTTTCTGTAAAAACATTGCGCATGCTTCCGTTGCTCCAGGCATTCATTACCATTGGAGAAACAAGCACAGGTATAGCTCCTTTGGCTCTGGTTTCATTTACATAAATGGTAAGATATCTTTTGTAATCGTCAACAGAGGTATATCGCTCAGCTTTTGTAAAATCCCGGTCGTTATGACCGAACTGTATAAAGACATAATCGCCGGCAGTCAAGGCGTTTTTTACAGCTGTCCATCTGCCTTCTTCATAAAAACTACGACTGCTCCTGCCTCCAATGGCTCTGTTGTCGATTTTAACATTGGCTGGGTTGAAAAAATATGACAGTACCTGCCCCCATCCCGTCATAGGATACGCTGAAGCTGCATAATTACAAACGGTAGAATCTCCAATAAGGTAGATGGTTATAACTGCTCCGGTCGCATCTACTGAAAGTAACACACTCTGATAGCTCAAATTACCATCATCGTCTACCAGTTGTACCGTATATTCCCCTGCCTGCGATGATTGTAATACCTGAGCAGTCCCACCTTCCAGTTTCTGACCATTCATAAACCACTGGTACCTGCAGGCATCCGGGGCTATTAAGGCGTTCCGGTTTTTATCATAAGTAATTCGTTGAAATTCCTTTGAAAAACCTGAAAATGAACTAAAAAATAAAATTAAACTCATCAGGAAGACCGCCTGATGTTTTTTTATCTTTTGTAGAAAGATCCATTTCATAAACAGAGTGTCTTAACTTATCCATATACAATCATGGGATCTAAAGGACAACAAGGTATTGCTGTTTTTTTTTAAAAAAACTTACCAAACAAGGTAATTGACTTTTGTGAGCTGCTGCCGGAAGTAGACTTTTAATTTTAAAATATATAAGCAACCTTCAATGGCTATGGTGAGACCTTATAAAAATTTGATCGAAAACGGATCAGTGCATTTCCGAAGTCTGTTTCAAAGTCCTTTTCAAACTCACTTTCTTTACCCTATACATACGATGTTCCGTATAGGGTAAACTTCTCTTTTATAAGCGATACAATCTAAAAATCAATTGTTAAGTAAATATGAAAAATTGATTTTTTCTATTGTCAATCAAATAAAAGATAGCTCTTGGGGAAAAGACAACAAAACAGCCTAAACTCATCCTACTCACCTACAAATATTTTTACTATAACATAAAAAAAGGCCCAGGTTTTTACGCCTGAGCCCAGATAAACTAAAACTAACTGTATATAGATCCAAAGTTGGCACTTTGCAAAACAAAGAACGATAAAATCGTTGATTTTTATTCTTTAATAAACTTCATAACTGTTCTTTTAGAACCTTCCTGAATACAGATTGAATAAAATCCTGATGGTAAACTTTCTACGGTTATATCGTTTCCGGATGTACCGGATACTACCTCTCTTCCGGAATAGTCCATAATACTATACGCAAACTGACTGGGTACGCCTTCTATCCGGATAGAAGCTTTTGCAGGATTAGGGTACAATGCAATTGTCTCCTGATTTGCTTTGGGAAGAGAAGTAACCACCTGACTTTCCAACCTTCCCAATCCGAAAGCAGATGGATTGGAATAAGAAATATCTTCTGTTGCAAACCATGTAATCTTACCATCTCTTAACGACAGGTCACTGTCGTTGACGTGAAAATCAAGTCCTATAATTTTCTTTTCTGAAGGACTCACACCTATCAGGCTCCATGGAACAGCTACTTCCACTACATAACCTGTAGTACTTTCGGTAGCTTTTGCCACGATACCGGTCACAGACTTGCTATGTCCTTCCTGAATCTGGCTGGCATCGTATTGGATAACAAATTGAAAATCGTTGGCATCATAACTGGTAGCTTTATCATTATTTCCATCGATATAAAGCTCAACTCCGTCATTTTCCCAAAAGTTGTTAGAAGATGCACGTTTTATATTGTCGGTAATAGTATACAGAACATACAAATTCTGATTATCGTACAACAGATTTACCTTTCCGCTAAGGTCCGCATCGTTATCTACCGTCATCAATTTATTTTTAAGCAGATAAGAGTTGGAATGACTCCAGACTGGATCTTCTATTCCATCTATGATCACAGGATGTTCTGTCCTGACAATTTTAACACCAAGAAAATCGGCCACAGTAAGTGTGATGCTATTACTTGTCACAGAGCCAAGATTATTGGACACTACAACTTTAAAAGTACTTTTATCATAGCTTGCATCAATATTCGGAATTGTTAATGTAGCAGACGTAGCTCCGGCAATAACCTGATCGTTTCTGTACCATACATAGCTTAGATCTGAGCCATTTGCCCCGATGGTTAATGTTAGTGTTTGGTTTTCCGCTACAGTAACATCATTTAAGTTTGCTGTAATAGAAGGCGGTGTATCTTCCAATGGAGGAAGCAGGGTTAACATTTTTTGAGCATACCTTGTTCCAAGCAATCTGTAACCAGCGGAAGTAAAATGCAGTCTGTCGCTTACTGCAGTACAACCACTTGAAGAAATGACATGTGCTGTTGGAATCGTATTACCTATTGTATTAATAATATTATTATGAGCAGCACATAATCCTCCCTGAGCAGCATCTACTACCTGACCAACCAAAAGAGGCACGTCAGCAGCCGAAAGTCCCAGATCATTTAAAAGGTTTTGATATACTCCCTTAACTTTATTGGGCCACTCTCTGTCTTCGTTATTCGATTCACCCTGATGCAACAGAATCCCTTTGATTACGCCGTCTTTTTGGGCAATTTTAGCCAACTGCACCAGTCTTGCATAAGGATTCCCCCCATACTGCGCAATGATATCTTTCATCCACTGCTCTACCCCTCCGGCATAGCTGGCATAATTAACCTTATCAAACAGTTCTATTTTACATCCTGCAACGGCTACATGGACAACTCCTACACGAATATGAGAAGGAAGATTTTTGACCATTTCACGACCAAAATAATCTGCTGGGCCTAAATTAGTATTGCATCTTGCCAAAGGTGGTGTTGCAGTTCGCCAGGTTTCCTGAGGTTTTCCTGAACAGTTTACGGCCTGCAGTATTCTGAAACGGCTGTCTACATTCTGATCCTGACTTTCTATTGTTCCCTGTCCTTCCATATTGGATTGTCCGAAACAGAGATAAATATGAAAATTAGGATCCTGAGCAGTACTCCAGTGGCTTCCCATAAGAAGCGTGATTAAAAAGACGGCTTTAAATAGCGTTTTTTTCATGTATGTGAATGTTGTATCCTAGTGCTCAGACTCTTTTGCCCAACAGTTTTAAAATTCTGCCTACAGATATCCAAAGAGTTGTCAGCATTACACAGAGCCATTCAAAAGGTAAACACTCAGATAAAAAAAATCTTCACATTGAGTTAAATTCTTAAAACTTCAATAAAACGCAATTCTTATTCAGGCATAAAAAGTAGTTGCCAGTATAAAGTATTTCTATACAAAAAAATACTTTATACTGATTCTTCTACTCTACCACAACCCTGTTCGTCACCTGTTCATTTTCCCTTTTATACCGGATTATATAAATACCCTTATCTAAATAAGGCACCTGAACTTGTCCTCTGGTCTGTACAATGCTACTCGTCACAAGTCGTCCTGTTATATCTATCCATTCTACGACAGAATACTCCGGCACATCAGGCACCAGCAGAAATCCCTGTTGCTTCACTGGCACTGGCACTATTCTGCTACTAACATCTGTAGCAGTATGCTGTACGGAAGTCACCGTGCCTTGTACGACATCTGCCAAATTGGTTGAGATAACAATATCATCAAACCATATATAAGAATCTACCATTGGAGCCCATTCTGCAGAGTTTCCTCCATGGAATGTCGAAAAGTAAAGCGCGTCTACTTTATCTCCATTACTCACAAACTGAATCCCGCTGAGTTTATCTACCAGGGTACCACTATAAAGTTTTATCTGCGCATGCTGATCATTAATCCACATCTCCACTTCTCCGTCTTTATTCGTACCGCTATTCACCTTTACCCTTTGAGAGATTTTATACCATTTGCCTTTTTCAAAATACAAGGTCTTTCCATCTACAACAATGTCATAATTATCCCCACAAGGCGGGTTCACTTTGTCCAGATGATATAAATAGATAACAGCTTTTCCTCCCGGACGCCACATTAACCTTGCTGTAAATCCATTGCTTCCCGTACAGGTGGCACATCCACTGCATCTGCTTCCCCCTGCCAATCCAGGAAGCTTACCTCCTTCACTGGTCGTTCCCCAGCTAAAATCTTCGCTAAAACGAACATAATAAGAGGCAAAATACTCGTCCTGAGGCGGAACCATTAAAGGTGCCTGACCACCTGTATTGGCCGTTCCAAATTGTCCTTTAGGATAATACAAACGTAGAGACTTAGAACCGCTGTGCGCATGCGCCCCATCTATCATTGCTCTGTTTGCATCAAATCCATTGACCCATGGCACCGTAAAACCTGCGGATTGCCAATGGGCTCTTGTAAAATTTGTCCCGCTTGAAAACTGCTCAAAATCTGCATATCCAACTATCTGCGCCGACAAACGAATGGGCTTCACTAATAAAAAGGGTAAGAACAGGGCAAATAAATAACTATATTTCAACGACATACCTTTTAATTTCCTGGGCAACAATCTTCTATATTCCTGGTAAAATTAATGGTTTGGCGGACTTTTAGTATACCCAAAGGACCTAAAGTGTAAACCTAAAAGAAAAAAACAAGCGGGCGTTTGCAAAATAACAAGTCCAGGAGAGGATGCTTGAATCAGTATAAGACAATAGCCATATACATCAAGACCTTTATGCTTCTGACAATATTTTAAACATTCAATTAGAAATCACAAAACTCATTTCTAATAAAAAAATCGATCTAATTAATAACAATAAAAGGGACAAAGTGAAGCTGGTTTAAGCACCCGCCTGACAGCACCTTACCAACTTTCCACCTATCCAAATAACACCAAAGCAACAATCAGCGTAACGACAATATTAAAACCTTGTGCAATCAGAAAAGCATACATAGGTTTTCTGTTAGATTGTCTGATAAGATCTGAAAACTTTGTTTCAAGTCCTATACTTGTAAACGCAAGAACAAACCAAAGAGTCTGCATGCTTTTCATACTTTCTTTGACCACCTGGATGCTATCTTTGCTCAGAACGAAGGAAAACAATAAAGAAGCTGCTACAAAACCCAACACAAACTTTGGAAAGCGTTCCCAGATCACTCCAAGCGTTGGTTTCTCTGCTATTCCTTCCTTTTGAGGATTGTTCGTATACGTCCAGTAAATACTTATTACAAAAGCAGCAATCCCCAACAATACATTCTGGCTGAACTTCACTATGGTACTGATCTTTAAAGCTGTTTCTCCTACAAGCGAACCTGAAGCCACCACAGCCCCTGTAGTGTCAATACTTCCTCCAAGCCAGGCTCCGGTAACTTCCTGGGACAGCCCCATATAATGAGCCATATAAGGCATTAAAATCATCATGGGAATGGCTGTAATTAACACCAGACTTATCACATAGGAAAGCTTTTTGCTGTCTCCCTGAATCGCCCCTGCGGTTGCAATAGCTGCAGAAACACCACAAATGGAAACAGCACTCGAGATCATCAGCCCCAGTTCTTCATCCAGCTTAAGCTTTTTACAAATCCAGAATGCAAAGTACCAGACAGATACTACCACTACCAGCGCCTGAATTAGTCCAAGAAATCCTGCTTTCAGGATATCCCCAAAGATCACCCCGGTACCAAGTAAAACCAAACCTATTTTCACAAACAACTCCGTAGACAAAACAGACCTGAACCATTCCGGAAGGTCGATGAAATTACTTACCAGCAGACCGATTCCCAGACTGAACAAAACAGCTTCCAGGTTTAGCTGCTTTAGCTGGTTATTTCCTGCTAGGATGAGCGCAACGACCGACAACAGGTACAGAACAGGAAATGCCATCAACAAAGATTTCACCGATTTATTCGTAAGAAAGGCACCAATACCGGCAATAATAATAGTCATACCAAACTGGTAGAAAATTTTTAACAGATTAGAGCCTTTCAATACTTTATCCAACAGGTCCTGAGCATTTTCCCAACTATAAGAAGGAACCGGAACATTTAGTCCTGCCAACGACAATGCGATAATACTGAATCCAAGTAGCACTACCACCCAGTCTTCATGGAGCTGAATAACCCTTCCGGGCCGGATTGAAGAATTTACATTAGACACTTTGCTCATAGATTAACACATCATTAAACGCTTTTTTAAAACTGACAATGAAGCCTTTAATTAACCAATCCCTACCCATGCTTCTATTCAAATTTAATTCGTCTTTAGGTACCATTTCAACTTAGGTATTATAAATAAATTCCCTAATGTATTCTTGTCCTAAATTTCCTTTTTTCTGTACAAATACTCCGTTCCATTAAAATGAAAAAGGCTGAGTAAGAAAATTCCTACACAGCCTTTCCATGATATTTCCTTTTTGGCTATCGTTCTACCACCAGCTTCTTAACCGATCTTCCTTTCTTCGTATAACAGTTCACGAAATACATTCCAGGATCCAGTTTTGGAGACAGCTTCACTTCAGTATCAATGAAGTAGGTAGCATCGCTAAAGGTTGTCACAAACATTGATCTTCCCAGCACATCAACTACTTCCAGTGCTACAGTCTCCTGAGCTTCAAGTCCTGTTATAAGAACGTTGAACTTATACCCATCGGAAGGGTTCGGATAAAGTATAAAGGCTCCTTCCACCTGAGGTGTTCCGGTTCCGGTTACTACTCCTGTTGAGATGAAGCAGGTATCTGCCTGAAGCTTTTGAGCCTCTTTGTTATTTACATTATCTCTCGATACTGCATATAAACAATACACTTCACCAACTCTTGCCGGGATTCTGACCGTACTGTCATAAGGAATATTGGACGCCACAACATTAAATGGACCATCTCCTTCTGAAACATACAGGTCATACGCTTTACCGCCACTTCCTTTCAGATCGTCCACAACTATCGCACTTACATCCAGCGAATCGCTTACAACCGCTGATACCTTCACTCTGGAAACAGGAGACTCGGCATCGATGACATTAAATATTTCAGGTGTAATAATCGGAGCATTGATATCAAATACAATCTCTGCCTGAGCAAATATGGTATCACCGGTAATTGCATTGTTCTTCGGTTTGATTGTATAGTTCACAAATCCCTCTCCGACACCTGTAGAATCATTTAATGCAAGGAAACCTTTCATCGGGTCCGCAGGGGGTAACCCTGTTTTAGGATCTATGGTCTGCAATACCCAGAACGCCTCATTTTTCTCAATATCAATACCAGCTGTAACTTCAAGATCGTATCCTAATGAATCAGGAAGATCTATTGTATTGAAATAAGCAGACACATTGTCTTCCACTGTAAATACATAGTCAGCAAATCCAAAATCCTTAACTCTGAAGGTTAGAGGATTCAGATCACTATCCAGCACCTGTCTGATTTCAACTTTCTGAGCTGGAGCAGTAGCCTCTTCAGGATCATTTTCATAACGAATAGTATAAGGTAATACCTCGCTTTTCGAAATGTATTTTGCTTCTCCATACCCTTTCGGACCTATTATATCGTTCGGATCGCATGATGCTACAACCTGGTTACAGATAATTCTCTGAGCAAGGCAATTCAATACTGTAGCAGCGCCTAACAGGTTAAATCCACCAGGCACACAACCAACATCACCAGGGCCAAGACCCCATCCCGGAGGAGACTTAGGATCTGTCAGCAATCCACCTACAGCATATCCGCAACCAAAGGCTCCCATGGAGCAGTTTGCTACTCCCCACGCAGGTGTAAGGGCAACTGATTCAAACAAACTTTCGGCACAACCACCCACTGCTAAAGCACAGCCTGTTATCGTAAAGAAGGTGTTACAAATTGCTGTTCCGATCGTTCCATTATTACCGCATCTTGGTTGTCCGCCAGGACCACCGGGACCAGGGCCAGGGCCAGGACCTCCAGGACCTCCAGGGCCACTCGGACCACTTGGACCACTTGGTCCGCTAGGACCGCTTGGGCCAGGACCACCAGGACCAGGGCCACCAGGACCACCAGGGCCACCTGGACCGCCGGGACCACTTGGACCACCAGGACCGCCAGGACCGCCAGGGCCACCTGGACCGCCAGGACCACTTGGACCACCAGGGCCACCGGGACCACCGGGACCACCAGGACCGCCAGGACTACCGGGCCCACTACCAGGACCACCTGGACCGCCAGGACCACCAGGGCCACCAGGCTGAGAACCATCGCCAGGACCACCGGGACCGCCAGGACCACCAGGAGCACCAGGTCCACCAGGCCCTCCAGGGCCTCCAGGGCCAGGAGGAGTTGTGCCATCACCAGGGCCTCCAGGACCACCAGGACTTCCAGGCTCACCAGGACTACCTCCCGGAGCACCAGGCACACCAGGTTCTCCTACACCAGGTACATAGGCTTTAAAACATAACTCTAATGTATCTGTCCCTGCCAGTCTGACAAAGAATGTTCCTCCATACAGATTGTTATGGCTGGTGAAACGACTTACATCTATTGAAAACTTATTCGCAGCGAAGCCGGAAATACCACCATTCGCAATGGCAATCGGCCAGCTTGCATCTACTGCAGGATACCATCCGGTAAGCACCCCAGGGTTGTTAGACAGATCGAGCGATGCCACTCTGATCACAAATGGATTGGCTGGTGTTGCCGTAATCTGAATAGTACCCGAAGCCTTGATAAGATCCCATCCAGGATCTGCACCTGCCACTCCAGCATATTTGTTTATTTCCCACAGATAATCCTGACCAGCTCCGAAAATTGCATTGGAAACGAATAATGTTCCAGGACTATTACCAGGATTGAAACTATAGGTTCCATCTGCTATTACTGGAGGCTGAGACCCACAGGAGCTGCATTGTACATTTGCTTTGGCAAATTCAGCAGGTGTAAAGATTCCCTCTTTATAGTATACTGCCAGAACAGAATCCATGTATGCAGTACTATCGATTGCAAAGTTCCTCCAGTTTGAAGGAGCTGAAGGGTTCTGTAAAATCACTCTTCTGGTTGTCTCAGCAGAGTTAACCAACTGGGAAATGTAGCGCTCAGTACTATAACCAAGTGCTCTTGATCGTACCGGGAAAAACTCTGATCTGAAATTGCTTACAATCAGGTTCATTGCCAGAACTTCTCCAGGTCGAACATCTTTACCCATTACAGGAATTACCTTATACGCATCGACCAGGTAATAATCTTCAAACACCTGGCTCTGACTTGTATAGCTGCTGCGCTTTCTTAACTGCTTACTTGCTGTAAAACTTACAATATTGGTAGCCGCAGGAACAGTAAGATCTGCATTCACGAAAGGAATATCCACATTACCAATGTTCTCCATGTAGAACGTATACTGCCCCTTTCCTCCCACTCTTACCAAATCAGGAGCTATTTCATTAAAATCAACAAGGAAACCTGTAGATGCTTCAACCGTCAGACCATTCACAAGATTGAAGGTTTCTGCAGGATTAACGGCCCTGATGTTGTAAACACCAGTAGGGACATTTGTCAGATCCCAGCGAACATCTACCTGCATACTGCTTATATAAGTTCTGATCTCAGCAGTATCCACAGGAATATTCGCCTTGTTAACAAGGATAAACTGTGTTTCCCTCTTAAATCCTGCACCGCTCAGCTTTGTTGTAACAACACCCTGCCCTACCTTATTGGATTTCACATCTATAATACTGAAAGGTAAAGCCTTGGCCTGTATTGTTACCGTCTGAAGGTTATTGAAATTCGTTGGTGTTCTGACCAGCAGGTAGTAGGTTCCGGCTTTTGTGGTCGGAACAAGTAGCTGCTGATTTACACTGTTCGGATGTTCAAAAATATAATCAAAATCATTTAACGTTGGTACTCTGTTGTACGCTGCATAAATTTCATTAGAGCCATTGCTTCTGTTGCTGGTAAGTGTAACCAACAGATCTTTATCTGCAGGTACATTTACTTTGTAATACAGAAAATCTCCTCTGTCAAGAGCTACAGACTGCGGTACATCCAGCACAAGTTCTCTTATGGAGACATTCAGCTGGCCCGCCGACACTCTGGTATTGTTTTCCAGATTTGATTCTAAGATTGTATTCTGAGCGTTGGTTAATCCAATACCGTAATAGCTTCCTTCCAACACACCAGGCATTTTTGAAGAAATCGTTCCGGCAACAGAATCACCAGGATTCAGTTGAATATATCTGTCTTTTACTCCAAATAACGGATCACTGGACTGATCCAGCGTCTGGTCTGTAGAGAAGAACAACAAATCTCTCAAGTTACCGATTGCAGGATTGCTACCGATATTTTTTACCGAATAGGAAACTTCAACCTCCTGCCCCGGCTCCGTAGATGATGGAATACTCAGCCTGTTAAGAACCAGATCACTAGGTTGAGGAGCTACTACTGTAACAATAATATCTGAAAGGTTATTATCCTCTTTGTCGTGCTCATAAACCCTGTTCTGATAATCTGTCCTTACTATCAGGTAGTAATTTCCTGAAAGGTAATTTGGTATCTTAATTCTGGCTGTACCTGTATAACTTCCTCCCGCTTCAAGTACTCCACTTCTTACTCTTGTACCTACCGGATAAAAACCGTTAGCCAGATTTTTGGTGTTGCTCAGATACACCTGATCTGACCAGGCATTTTCAGCGGTAGCACCAGTACCGACATTCTCCACTCTATAGGTAATATCAAGCTCCTGTCCCGCAAGTAATGTTGTCGGAGCATTGATCGTTCCGACAATCAGATCTGGAGGAGGAGTAAGTGTAATCTGAATTGCAAATCTTGCAACATTATTTGTTTTAATAGTATCATTGGTGATACGTTTAGAATGATCTGAAGAAATTAGTAAGTAATAGCTACCTGAATATCCATTCGGAATCGTTACCATTTCACTGAACATATATTCAGCTCCGGCCGCCAATGTTCCGTTGTGGTTTCTGAAAGCAAGCTGCAGATCATATATATCCAGTATGGTATCTTTCGATAAGAATAAATTATCATTCCAGATATCAGTATTCGTCACCGCTGTTCCTATATTCTTAACATTCCAGTTTACAGGAATTTTCTTTCCTGACTGGGCAGTAGCTGGAGCATTCAGACTGGTAACTTTCAGATCCGCCACTAACTGAGGCAGAATATACAACGGAGTTCTGGTTCCGAATGAATCACTTTTCGCTACGTTGTTGTTTTCCTTGTTGTATTCATAAACCTTATCAAAAACATCGGTATAGACGTACAAATAGTAAGTTCCTTCTGCAAGCTCTCTCGGAATCCTTACAGATGCTTTTTCAGTATAGGTAGCTCCAGCTTCAAGAGCGACTCCCCTGGTAACCGCAGTTAACGCAATAGCATTACCTGCTGTCCACGAAGGAGACGCAGAAAGATAAATTCTGTCACTCCAGGACGGGCTTGCTGCTACTTCACCATTATTTTTAACTGTCCAGGTTACTTCTGCATTGGTATTGGCTCTGACGGTGTCTTTTATTGAAATATTAATGATACTAAGATCCGGATAAGGAGATAATCCCACATTTATCGGAGCTGAACGCTTAATATTGTCCTCTTCGTAAATATATTCAAATACATCATTATTAAAATCCGTCACAACGTACACATAATACTGGCCGGATATACCATCAGGAAGGTTAAACGTCAATGATGCATTGTAACTTGAATCTACTTTTAATGCCGTTCCATTGGCTTTGTTAAATGTCCCCACCTCTCTGGCCTGGTTAATATTAAAGGTATCCAGCTGAGACAAGAACACTTTATCTCTCCAGGAATTTTCAACTGGAGGATTCGCTCCACTATTGACCACCTCCCAGTTAACCGTCAATGGTTTTCCGGACAATCCTGTAGAAGGCGCTGTTACCCTTTCTACAGCAAGGTTAGCCGGAGGGGTAAGGGTCACATTGATTTTATTACTTCTTTGAGAGTTGTTCACATTCGACAACTCATCCACATTGTTTTGTGCATCAGAAAGCAGATAGATATAGTACTCACCGGAATACGAGTGAGGTATGGTAACCTGAACAGTTTTTGTATACGAACTGTCAGCAGGCAGATAATCCGGTATAGTGTACCAGTCTCCCAAATAATCACAATTAAACAACCCGTTGAAGTATGGTGATCTCAGTCGTACATCTACCTGTGTCAGAAGTTTTGCCCTGCTCACATTCAATACGGAATCCGGCGAAATGTAAATTGCATCTCTCCATATATGTTCCTGGAACGTGCAATACCTCTTTAACACATTATCAAAGTATTGAAAATAGATAGGATACTGGTTACCCATAGCAGGCGCTCCGGCTGCGTTGGTCACTTTGTAGGTAACATTTATTTTATTACCGGAGAAAGTAGCCACAGGGGTTCCCAAAGATGTGATTACCAGGTCTGGTTTAGGAGGAATGGATACATTTAACACACCTGACGTAGTATCAAACTTCGAGTTATTCGCTTCATTCGACTCAATAATGGCATTATACCTGTCTGCCATAACAAATATAAAGTAATCACCCACAGTAGTCAGAGGAATATTGAAGGTGGCTGTCTGAATATAGCTTCCACCCTCAGCGAGATAGCTCAGGTTGTTAACAGTACCGAGCAATACATCATTATTTTCATTGAATAATGTATCATCCGATAAATAAACAGCATCTTTCCATACCTTGGATTCTGTACTTCCTTCGCCGACATTTTTCACCTCCCAGGTAATTGTAAGCGGCTGTCCGCTGTACACCATCATAGGAGTTTTAACAGAGTTTACTACAAGGTCTGGTAACTTTCTTAAGGAGAAAGTCTGAACCGGTCCTTCTGTACGGAAACAGGAGTTTTTGCTTACCACTTTCCATTTATACAACACGCCGTATTCCAGGCCGTTAACGCTATAATTGATTTGTGTTAAGTTGGCATATCTTGGAGTTGCAGGTTCCGGCTGATCCGCTTTCCAGAAATACAGATCATAAGTAGAAGCATAACTGGCAGGTGCCCATGATACCTGTAATGGCTGACTAAGATTCAACGTAGAATCTGCCGGCAACATACTGCTTACCTGTCCCGGAGGAACAACCGGTATGATATTAATTCGCACACTGTCGGAATAAGTACACCCCCTTGCTGTTGTTGCTATAAGTTTGTAAACAGTTGTATCTGTAGGTGTTACAGATATGCGTGCAGTAGTTTCTCCTGTAGACCAGTTATACGTGATTGCTTTGCTGGCCACCAATTCTACAAGGTCGCCCATACAAACAGTGGTAATTCTTCCTGCCACAGAAATTGTCGGCGCATTGGTAAACGTGTTTACGGTCAGGTTGTAGATACCAGAGGCAGAAGCATTACCTTCCACAACTATATAATACGTTCTTCCCGGAACTAACGCCCTTGTATTGATACCTGCATAGATCCCGCTGTAGTTGTTGTTAAACTCCACCATTACCTGAGCTGAGTCAAGCAGATGCAGGTAAGTATCAAAGTTCGACCCCACAGTGCTGATGCTCACTGAATCAACACAGTCCGGTACTGTGAATTTATAGAACACATCGTTCGACGGCTGATTGGTTACCCCGGCATAACTATCGGAATAATGATCAGTAGTATCCTTTACAGAATACGGGAATGACGTAATAACAATCGGGTTGGTAAAGTGGTCTCCTTTTCTGCTTTCTTTGACAGAGAAGGTATTTCCACTTTCCGCTGTTACGGCAGGATTTGTTCCATCCGTCACCTTTATCAGATACTGAGCGGACGGAGTAAGAGAAACAGGAATTGGCCAGTTGTAAGAACCTGAATTATTGACATTGCTTGCAATGAGGTTCCAGGTAGTTCCATTATCCGGAGAATATTCAATCTTCACATTATTGGAAACAATACCTGCAGACACCCAGGAAATTCGCTTGGTTTGCCCAAGGTACCATTGTTCTCCGCCTGCCGGAGAGGTAATGTAAATAGTAGGTTTTTCAATTTTGAACGTAGTTTTGCTGGAATCTTTGATAGATGCATCCGCATTACTGCTCACCCTTACCAGATAGTTGGAAGAAGGTGTGATGTCGGCAGGAATATTCCATGTATAGAACCCAGTATTAGGCGTTGAAGACACCAACGTATTCCACTGCACACCATCATAATATTCTATCTTAACTGTCCCCTGAACAAGTCCAACATTATTCCAGCTTATATTTCTTGTTTGTCCCTGATACCAGGTTTCTCCTCCTACAGGAACAATAAGTGTAATCTGTGGCTTTAAGATGGTAAAGCCTTCATTGGTCTGATCCTGAACAGTTGCATCTTCCACATCTGAAACCCTGATCAGGTAACCTGATGAGGTCTGTATGGAAGAAGGTATTGTCCAGTTGTAAGAACCGGTATTGATTACCGAAGTTTCTATTACATTCCAGGTAGCCCCTCCGTTTTCCGAATATTCAATCGTAACATTCGGAGAAGCAAATCCTCTGTTGGTCCAGGAGATTGTTTTGGTTTGTCCAACATACCACTGTTCTCCTCCATTCGGCACGTTTAAAATAATTACCGGCTTAGCAATTGTAAACGCTACGTCGCTGGAATCTTTGTTATCAGGATCTGTTAAATCACTTACTTTAATATAACAGTTGGTTGAAGGTGTTACGGAGTATGGAATAGTCCAATAGTAGAAACCGGTATTCGGAGCAGAAGCTGTAATAGTGTTCCAGGTTTCACCGCCATTTAAAGAATACTCCAGTTTAACACTTTCGGAAGCTCCCAGACTGCTCCACTGTATCGACTTAGATTCCCCCACATACCAGATCTGTCCGTCGTTCGGCACTGTAATTCCAACAACAGGCTTAATAATTGTGAACGCCACATCATTGGTATCATAGCTGACAGGGTAATCAACAGAAGAAACTTTTACAAAACACTGTGCAGAATTCGCCAACGTGCTTGGTATTGTCCAGATATAGGTACCACTGTTAGGGGTTGATTCCACTATCGGCGAATAGGTTGAACCATTATCAATAGAATAATCTATTTTAACAGCTGCACTGGAAACTAGCCCCTGCACGCTCCATGATATGGTCTTATTTTCTCCGACCTTCCATATTTCTGATCCCGTATTAGGCGTCAGTACTCTTATTTCCGGATAAGAAATTGTAAAATTATTGTTGCTTACATCCGAAATAGTGTTTGGTACTGTAGCACTTTGCATTGAGGTTACCCTGATCAGAGCATTGGAAGTAATAGTTTCCGGTAGTTTCCAGCTGTAATTACCACTATTAAAAGTGTAGTTAGCAATCACCTCCCAGGCTGCGCCATTATCAATGGAATATTCAAGCCTTACATAAGAGGACGGAAGATTTACAGACGTCCAGGTTATGGTATAGTTCTGACCAACATATAGCTTCTCTCCACCATTGGGTTTCGTTATAGTAATGGCCGGATCGTTATTAACGGTGAAATAAGTACTGTTATAAGCGATGTTACAAGGTTTACTATACTCATAAATCTGAATTAATCCTTTTTCAGTAATTCTGTTCGTTGGTATCAGCCACTCATACGTACCTGTATTGGGAATATTATTAGCTATGGCACTTGCTGAATTTCGTACCCAGTCCCAGGTTGCCCCACCGTCAGGAGAATATTTCAGCGAAACATTACCAATAGTCCCTTCACTTGACCAGTTAATGGTCTGAACAGAACCAGCCCCCCAGTTTTCACCTCCTGAAGGAGAGAGAAGAGTCAGCTTCGTTCCACTTTGTGTAATAGTAAAGTTGGCATCACTGGAATCTTTCACATTGGCATGATAATAACCGGAAACCTTAATCCTAATATCGTTTGAAGCTATAGACGGCACGGTCCAGTTATAGAAATTCGTGTTATCATCAACATAATCATCTCCAATATAAATCCAGTCATTACCTCCGTTGATAGAGTAATACAGACTTACATAACTTTGAATCCCCTGCTGTTCCCATCTGATGGTATAAGTACCACACCCGGGAATGCTTTCCCCTCCATTTGGCTGCGTAATCTGAATTACCTGCGGAGCAATGGTAAAGACAGCATTACTTACATCAAAGATAGAAGGATCTCCAACAGAGCTAACTCTGACAAGCACCTGATCCGAGCTCAGGAAAGCCGGAATTACCCAGCCATAAGCAGTACCAGAGACGGAGTTGCTTATTACCTGCCAGGATTCCCCATTGTTAATAGAATACTCCAGTTTAACACTATTGGAAGGCAGGTTGGATATACTCCAGGTAATGTTGTAACTTCTTTGGGTATACAACTTTTCACCCCCATTGGGACTTAAAAGAGTAAGTGTCGGACTGTTGTCTATGGAAAACAACGTATCGGTGTAGTCAACGACACAAGGCTTACTATATTCATAAATCTGGATCAGACATCTGGAAGAAAGCCTGTTAACTGGCACTAACCAATCAAAAGACCCAGTATTGGGAATATTGTTAGCAATACTTCCGCCAGAATTTCTCACCCAATCCCAGTTGGCCCCACCATCGGTAGAAAACTTCAGGGACACATTTCCAACGGTACCTGTCGAGGTCCAGTTGATGGTTTGAATGGAACTGGACGACCAGGTCTCTCCGGAATTCGGAGAGGTTAGGGTAAGATAATTAGCCCCCAGATCAATCGAAAAAGCCGCATCACTGGAGTCCTTCACATTAGAATTGTAATACCCTCTTACTTTCACCCTTATAGGTGCATTGGCTACAGAGGGTACGGACCAGTTATAGAAATTGGAATTGTCTGCAATATAATCGTCACCTATATAGATCCAGTCTTGTCCGTCATTGATAGAATAATACAAACTCACATAATCCTGAACACCTTCCTGATTCCAGCGGATGGTATAGGTTCCACAACCTGAAAGAAGTTCGCCCCCATTAGGTTGTGTAATCTGAATTACCTGAGGTGCAAGCGTAAACACCTGGTTACTGATATCAAAAATCGTTGTATCCCCGGTAGAATTTACCTTAATTAAGGCCTGTGTGGAATTTAATGTATCAGGAACATTCCAGGTATAACTTCCTGAATTATTAACAGAATTAGTGATAATGCGCCAACTGGCACCATTATCCAATGAATAAGAAATCCTGACAGAATTTGCGGGCAGATTTGAAGAACGCCAGTTTATGGTATAATTCCTGCCGGTATATACTTTTTCTCCTCCATTTGGCGCCGTCACTGTAATGGTTGGATTATTACTGATGGTGAAAAAATCATCCGGATAATCAATATTACAAACTTTATTGGTTTCGTAAAGCTGTATTAAACATCTGGAGGATTCAATATTGGAAGGAATCAGCCACTCATAGGTACCCGTATTGGCAATATTGTTGGCAATGTTTCCGGCGGCATTTCTTACCCAATCCCAGCTGGCACCGCCTGTCGTTGAATACTTCAAAGAAACATTTCCTACTGTACCAGTAGAAGTCCAGTTAATGGTATACAACGTACTTGACGACAATTCCTCTCCGGAATTAGGCGCTATGATTGTAAGATAATTCGGAGCCTGTGTCACAGAAAATACAGCATCGCTGGAATCTTTAACAGCAGCGTTATAATACCCGCCTACTTTAATTCTTATTACCGAAGAAGGAAGTGATGGAACCGACCAGTTATAAAAATTGGAATTGTCTGCAATATAATCATCTCCAATGTATATCCACTCTCCATCATTGATAGAGTAATACAAACTCACATAATCCTGAACACCTTCCTGTTCCCAGGTAATTCTGTAGGTACTGCATCCTTCAATGGTTTCACCCCCATTCGGGGCAGTAACTGTAATCACCTGAGGCGCGATGGTAAAGGTCTGATCAGAAATATCGTAGATCGAAGTATTGTTAACAGAACTTACCTTTATCAATGCTTCGGTTGAACTCAATCCCATCGGAATAGCCCAGGTATAACTACCTCCATTGCCTGTAGAATTGGTAATCGTCTGCCAGGTACCTCCATTATTTAAGGAATACTCTATTTTAACATTAGAGCCTGGTAAATTAGAGGCACTCCAGCGAATAGCATAAGACCGGCCAGCATATATCTTCTCACCACCGAAAGGATATGTTACCGATATGGAAGGATTATTATCTATTGTGAAAGCAGCATCGCTGAAATCTGTGTTACAGGTTTTGGAAGTTTCATAGATTTGAACGATGCAATTTGCAGACGGTGCAACCGAAGGAACCAGCCAGGTAAAGGAGCCTGTATTGGGGATATTGTTGGCAATAGCCCCATCTTTGTTTCTTACCCAATCCCAGGAAGCTCCTTTATTTACAGTATACTTCAACGATACATTTCCCACCGTACCGGTAGTAGCCCAGGTGATCTGCTGGAAAGAACTTGAGGAAAAGGACTCTCCTCCGTTAGGAGAAGTTATTTCAAGTTTATTGGAGCCAGGCACGACGGTAAAGTTCGCATCACTGGAATCCTTTAAATGCGGCTCATAATACCCACTCACTTTTATTCTGAACTTGTCGGAAGCCACAGAAGGCACTGTCCAGTTATAGGTATTACTGTTATCCCCTATATAATCATCTCCGATATAGATCCAGTTGTATCCACCATCAACCGAATAATAGAGGCTTACATAATCCCGAATACCTCCCTGTTCCCAGGTAATGGTCTTGGTAGAACATCCAGCCAGACTTTCTCCTCCATTGGGCGAGGTGATCGTAATAAAAGGATGCCTGATAAAGAAAACTTCATTGCTTACGTCGTTTACCGACGGATCGCCATAATCACTTACCCTTACCAGACACTGAGAGGATAAATTGGCCGGGACCGTCCAGTTGTAAGACCCTGTGTTGTTCACCCCGGACTCAATAAGATTCCATTGAGTTCCGTTGTTCACAGAGTATTCCAGTTTAACAAAGGACGATGACAAACCGGAACTTGTCCATTTGACCGTAAATGTTTTTCCTACATACGCAGTTTCCCCTCCGTTGGGAGCCGTCAGCGTTATAGTCTGACCGACTGCGTTGAGCGCGCAAACAAGCAAAGCAATACTTAAAGCCTTTAATCTTGTAAAAATTTTCATAGTAAATGAATAGTTCGATGGTGAGTATCTGACAAATCAGAAATTCTTAAAAAGAACACGAATTTATAAAATAATCCAATGCAGCCTTCTATAGGGAAATTATAAAAGCCAAAAATTCGACGGATTTACAGAAAATTACCTGTTTACAGGATACGACATTCTAAAATCTTCTTGAAAAAATCCAATTATATTGGTTTCTTTCGACCAAATTCAGCTCCTTCTGGCAATAAAAAAACAAATCTATTAACCTGATAAAAACTTAGACGAAACGAAAGAAATTAAAAATCCCTTCGACAACACAAAGGTTCCCAACGACCTGCCATTCAGGCAGCATGGTGCTATAAAAGTAATTTCCTATAAATAGCGAAGGCCGTTTCATGAAGGTCAATATTCTCTGACAAGTCAAGCGAGATGGTATGTTCTTCCAGTTGTCTGAAGTAAAAAGTATAAAGCTCATCGGTCCGGTTTTCGCCCCCCATCAGCCCAAAGACAAGCTTGCACAAATCCCCGGCATTAGCAGAGCTTCCCTCCTTCTCCAGTTGTTGTATCAGCTTTCTGTTCCGGAGATCTTCTGCTATTAGAAATATTGTCATCTCTTCTTTGGTGGTAGTTTGATAAGGTTAAGGTTTCTTGGAAAAAGTTAATGTTGTTTCTTCAAAAATCTCGTTTATCAATTATATATTTCCACCCTTCTAATTTTTTCTATTAATTTATATATGTGAGACCCCAAGTTTGTAGGATATTCCTCTTTATTCACATCAAGTGTCTTCGCTCTAAGAACAGCAGTATCAACACATGGAATAAATTCTTCTGTCTTAAGCTTTTTTTTATTATACGAACCTATAACTTCTACAATCTTAGTCTCTACATAATTTCTATTTCCAACTTTTCCATTTTTTAATATCATATCTAACTCACAAGGTTCATATTCTTTAATGTCTTTGATATGCAATAATAACCAAAATTCAAAACATGGGTTACTCACAGCAATAAACATATTATCTACGGCCTTGCAGGCTTCTATTATTTCTGGAATATTATGCCATCTATCTCGGTCAATAATCATCCAAAGTTCATCTCCCTCATTAAAATTGAATTCATCCTTCACTTCTTTTTTCAATCTAGTAAAAACATGAATAGGAACACTATTCGTGTCAGTAGTTGGCCTTTTTAATAAATGCAAATAAATTAACTCATCATTAAATTTATTTGAGTTTTTAAATTCAGAAAAATATTGTTCCTCAGTTACATTTCCTTCAAACGCCAATACAAATATTTTCTCTCTTTCGGTAGTATTACTTTTTCTGAAAAACTCTTCTCTTTCTCTTGGCATAAACAATTACTCGTTAATAATTACTGTGAGTTTGTTTCTATTACCAATTCGTGGAATTGCCTTAAATCTTCCCAAAAGATAATCTTTACGAATCTCTTTATCAAACCGGACGTTGTATTCTTCAAGAGAATGTAATCTCGATGCGCCAAAATTATCTTTAACAACAAACCATATTTCATCTTTTCTCAATAATTTCTGAGTCAATAAAGAAGATTCATGGCTTGCTAATATTAACTGACTGTTAATATTCCTTGATTTTGACAAAAACAAATCTAATAAATCATAAATCAAATTGGGGTGCAGACTTCTTTCCATTTCATCTATTATGAATACATTATCTCCCTTTAATAGATCCATCAATAATGGTATCAAATCCATTATCCTATTTGTTCCGTCTGATTCTTCACTTGTATCAAATTTTTCTAAACGGCCATCCTTAACCTTATGCATTGTCATAAATTTTTCAATGACAATATCATCATTTTTAACAGATAAAAAGTAAGTAGTTCTTCCCTTAGATATTATACTTGCTCTTATATTTTCTGAATTTTTATTTAACAATTCTTCTTTAATTTTTTCTATTAATGGTTTGGGAACATCAATATTTTCAGAATCAATCCTTTCAAGACAAACATCATCAATTCCTGTGTCAAAATAGGACAAAAATTCTTTAAAAATTGTAAGTAATTCCTCATCTTGCTTTAACTCGAACTTCAACCCCTCGTTATACTTATCATCAGGAAATATAACTTTTAAAGAATTTTGGAACCAGTCTATAACATTAAGTAAATCTTCAATTTTTGAGACATTTTCTTTAACCTTCCTAGTCCTTATTTCTGTCAAGAAAAGTTGGTTATTGGGAGTTCCTTTCGCGGTAAAACGAAGGAATTGCTTTTCCTCTTCTTTTCTAAGTTTATTATTAAAGTAGGTTAAATCAAATATATCTTCTTTTAATAAGTCTCTTTCAAAAATTTTAATTTCCTTATTTACCCCTATTTCATAAAGCCACTCTTCTTTAATTACCTCACTATTGAATGTAAAACCATAAGCATAATTTTTCCCTCTATGCTGTATTTCATATTCAATCCGAGAATCACTTTTGATTGAATCTCTATTAAGCTTGAATTTCTGATAATTTATTGGTTTTTCAGGCTTTGTTCCTTTTAGAACTAATCGTCTTCCGAAGTCTATAGCTTTAATTGTACTAGTTAAAATTTAATCTGACACATATTAAGAAATTTTATAAATTTAACTTAATAAAAAGTGTCACTCATGTCAACAGAAGAAAAACTAATC
>Ga0207868_1000403_pt1 | contig 48847 bp, 36 predicted proteins | sample Passage237B_FD_187370 | JGI IMG/M metagenome (GOLD analysis project Ga0207868, IMG submission 187370) | Cellulose adapted compost microbial communities from Newby Island Compost Facility, Milpitas, CA, USA - Passage2 37B (SPAdes) (version 3) ... | reverse complement strand
GTCGCTGCGCAGGCGGCGCTCTCCGCCGTCGTACCGGGGAACGCTGCCGTAGAGCGCGAAGCTCACTCCGTCGAGGATGCTCGACTTGCCGGAGCCCGTGCGACCGGAGTTTTTGGCGGTGTTGTGCGCGCGGGACAGACGGGTGAGCGAGTCGATGAAAAGGACGACGTCGCGGCCGACCTCGACGAGGCGGCGGGCGCGTTCGATCGCCAGATCGGCGACGCGGATGTGGTTCTCCACGGGATCGTCGTTGGAGGAGGCCCAGACCTCGGCGCCGGCGACATTGCGGCGAAAGTCGGTCACTTCCTCCGGGCGCTCATCGACGAGAAGAATCATGACGTGGCACTCGGGGTGGTTTTCGATCACGCCCAGCGCCATGTCGCGCAGGAGGGTGGTCTTGCCGGTGCGAGGAGGCGCGACGATGAGGCCGCGGGTGCCCTTGCCGATGGGGCAGAAGAGGTCGACGACGCGGGTGGTGAGGCGTCCGTCCTTGGTCTCGAGCTTGAGCTGTTGTTCCGGGGAGATGGTGGTGAGCTGGGTGAAGTCGGGTTTGCGAAAGCGTTCCTCGACGGGGATGCCGTCGACGCTCTCGATGAACTTCATCTTGGGGTTGGGGAAGCGGCCTTCGGGGGGAAACGCGGTGCCCTTGATGATGCTGCCCTGTCTGAGACGGAATCGGCGGATCAACTCCTTCGGCACAAAGGTGTCGGTGGGCCGGCGGCGACCGTTTTTCGAAGGATCGAGCAGCGCGCCGTTGCCACCGCGCTGCGTGTCGATGTCGAGGATGCCTTCGACGTTGAGGATGTTTTCCGGTTGGGGCGGTGGCGGCGTGGCGGGCGCGGGGGATGCGGGGGCGTTGACCGGGGTCGGTGACGGAGCGGGAGCCGGCGCGGATTGCGCGGCGGGGGGCGGAGTCGGAATGGGGGCGGGGATGGCTTTGGCGGCGGCGGCGGCGGCGAGAATCGCTTGCGCGGCGGCGATCTCTTCGGGGCTGGGCACGGGGGCGACGGCGGCGGGCGCGGGCGCCTCGGGGGCGGTCGGGGCCAAGGCAAGTTCAGGGGCATCCGGGGCGACGTCGGCCGCGGACGCGGTTTTCTTTTTCACCGAACCACGGCGGGCGGTTGTTTTCTTTGCGGGCATGGAAGGAGGGTAGATAAAACGGATGGCGGCCGAAATGGGGCCGCGGAGGATAAGCGATGCAGGCGCACGCTTGACGCTGTGCAAAGCGATCAGGATAAGGGCCGCGCGTTTAAGCTAATGGCGCCTATCAGAAGGCGCACGCGAAACCCCAAACCTAAACAGCACCTCAACGTGTCGGATCAAAACATCACTTCCGTGTCCCGTGAGAAACGGGTGTTCAAACCAACTGCTGAGTTTCAGCGCCAAGCAAACCTTGGCAGTATGGCGGCTTACAAGAAGCTCCACGCCGAATCTGTCAATGCTCCAGAAACTTTCTGGAAGCGCATGGCCAATGAACACCTCGTTTGGCGGAAGCCTTTCAAGCAAGTGCTCAAGTGGAAGGCGCCGTTCGCGAAGTGGTTTGTCGGCGGCACGTTGAACGTCTCGGAGAACTGCCTCGACCGGCACCTCGGCACCGCGCGCGAAAACAAGGCCGCGATCATTTTCGAGGGCGAACCGGGCGACGTGCGGACCATCACCTACAAGCAGCTCCATTTCCACGTGTGCCGTCTCGCGCACGTGTTCGAGAACCTTGGCGTGGGCAAGGGGGATCGCGTTGCGATCTACATGCCGATGATCCCCGAGGCGGTCATCGCGATGCTGGCCTGCGCGCGTGTCGGCGCGATCCACACCGTGATCTTCGGCGGCTTCTCGCCCGAGGCGGTGAAGGACCGCATCAACGACTGCCAGGCCAAGCTCGTCATCACCGCCGACGGCGGCTGGCGTCGCGGCAAGATCATCGAGTTGAAGAGCGCGGTCGACAAAGCTCTCGCCGGCGCGCCGTCCGTGCAGGCCTGTCTCGTCGTCAAACGCACCGGCCAGCCGGTGAAGATGCACGAAGGGCGCGACATCTGGTGGCACGACGCCTGGAAGGGCGGTCCGAACAAGCACAAGGCGAAGGCCTTCGATTCGGAGCATCCGCTTTTCATCCTCTACACCTCCGGCTCCACCGGAAAACCCAAGGGTGTGCTCCACACCTCCGCGGGCTACCTGCTCGGCGCGAAGTTGTCCTCCTACTACATTTTCGACCTGAAGGAAAACGACCGCTATTTCTGCTCCGCCGACATCGGCTGGATCACCGGTCACAGCTACGTCGTCTACGGACTTCTTTCCAACGGCTCGACCGTCTTCCTCTACGAGGGCGCGCCCAATCAGCCGGAACCGGATCGTTTCTGGGAGATGATCGACCGGCACGGTATCACGATTCTGTATACGGCCCCTACCGCGATCCGCGCCTTCATGCGCTGGGGCGACAACTATGTGCTCAAGCACCGGCTCGACTCGCTACGCCTGCTCGGTTCGGTGGGCGAACCGATCAACCCCGAGGCCTGGATGTGGTATCACAAGATGATCGGCAAGGGGCGCTGTCCGATCGTCGACACCTGGTGGCAGACCGAGACCGGGGCGATCATGATCGCCCCCTTGCCCGGAGTCACCCCCACCAAGCCCGGTTCCGCCACGCTGCCTTTCTTCGGTGTGAAGGCGATGGTGGTCGACGAAAAGGGCAAGGAGGTGCCGCGCGATCATGGCGGCAAACTTGTCGTCACCCAGCCCTGGCCTTCGATGTTGCGCACGCTCTGGAACGATGCGCCTCGTTTCAAGCAGGCCTACTTCTCCGAGTTCCCGAAACATCCCGACTGGTATTTCACCGGCGACGGCGCGCGCCAGGACAAGGACGGCTACTTCTGGATCGTCGGCCGCATCGACGATGTGCTCAACATCTCCGGTCACCGCATCGGCACCGCGGAGGTTGAGAGCGCGCTCGTTTCGCATCCGGCCGTGGCGGAGGCGGCCGCCGTCGGCAAGCCCGATGAACTCAAGGGCCAGTCGCTCGTCGTCTTCGTTTCGCTGAAGACCGGCCACACCGCTTCCGACGAACTCAAGGAGCAACTGCGCAATCATGTCGGCAAGGAGATCGGCTCGCTCGCGAAACCCGATCAGGTGCGTTTCGCCGCCGCCCTGCCGAAGACGCGCTCCGGAAAGATCATGCGCCGCATCCTCAAGCAGATCGCCGCCGGCGGCGAGGTGAAGGGCGACACCAGCACGCTCGAGGATTTCTCGGTCGTCGCCGCGTTGCAGTCCGAAGATTGAGATTGGCGAAGCCCGGCCAAGATGAGCCGGGTTTCGTGAACGAAACCGCATTTACCACGGTTGAACGCCGCCTCCGATTCCGGAGGCGGCGTTTCTTTTGGAGTAGCGCGGACGGTTGTCCGCGGGGGTTGGCTTGGAGTCGGATCGGCCACATCTTCGGCGCAACAGCTCCGCGGGGCGTTCATTGCTCCCGGCGTCGTAGCCGTGGATCTGAAACGCAAACTGGCGCGGAACGGAACGGCGGGAGATAGGCGCGACGACGAGGTCGAAGCGCATGACCGCGGATATGGTGGCGAGATATCGCAGCGTTACCAACCCTGCGCGGCAGGGAAGCCCCCGTGGCGGCGGGTCACCTACCAGCGGCCGTGTTCGCCCTTTTTCAGGCCGAGGGCGAAAGCCACGAGAAGCTGCACGGTGCGCTCCACGTCGGCGAGGTCGACGATTTCGCTCGGCGTGTGCATGTAGCGGAGCGGGATGCTGACGAGGCCGGTGGCGACGCCGCCGCGGCCCATCTGGATGGCGCGCGCGTCGGTGCCGGTCGGACGCGGATCGGCCTCGAACTGATGCGGGATGCCCGCGGCCTCGGCTGCGGCGACGAGGCGGTCGTAGATGAAGGGATTGATGTTCGGGCCGCGGCAGATGATCGGGCCGCCGCCGAGCTTGGTCTCGCCGTATTTGCGCTGGTCGCAATCGGGGTGGTCGGTCGCGTGGCCGACGTCGACCGCGACGGCGAGGTGCGGGTTGACCGAATACGCCGCGGTGGTGGCGCCGCGAGTGCCGATCTCCTCCTGCGCGGTGGCGACGGAGACGACCTGCGCGGCGAGTTTCTTGCGCTGGCTCGCGAGGCGGCGGAGCACCTCGCCGACGACGTAGGCGCCGACTTTGTCGTCAAAAGCGCGCGCGACGCCGATGGTGCCGTGCAGCAGCTCGAAGCCGGGCTGGTAGGTGGCGACGTCGCCGATGCGCACGCGTTCGAGCGCCTCCTTTTTCGACTTCGCGCCGATATCGATCCACATCTCGTGGATCTCGGGGACTTTTTTGCGATCGGCGTCGTCCATGAGGTGGATGGCGCGCTTGCCGGTGACGCCGAGCACGGGGCCGTTTTTCGTGGAGATGATCACGCGGCGGCCGGGAATCATCACGCGGTCGTGGCCGCCGATGGTGTTGAAGTAGAGGTAGCCGTCCTTGTTGACGTAGCTGATCTGGAGGCCGAGTTCGTCGATGTGGCCGGCGAGGAGGAGGACGGGATCGCCGGAGGGATTGAGCGTGGCGATGCGGTTGCCGAGGACGTCGTTTTCGTAGCGGTCGGCGGCGGGCTTCACGTGGGCGTCGAAGACGGCCTGGGCCTCGTGCTCGGCGCCGGAGGGCGAGCGCGCGGCGAGAAGCTCGGAGAGAAACGCGGGGACGACAGGGGCGGCGGACTTGGATTTGGCCATGGCGAAAAGTGTGCCCACGAAACACACGAAATCACACAAAAGAAAGCCCCGGAAACGGGGACGGATTTTTCCGCAGGTCTGAAAATTTTCGTGTCATTTCGGGTATTTCGTGGGCAAAGCTCTGCCTTTTTCCCTCTCGCGAACCATGACCATCTATCCCGCCATCGACATCAAAGCCGGCCGTTGCGTGCGCCTCACCCAGGGCAAGGCCGATCAGGAGACGGTGTATTCGCTCAACCCGGCCGAGGTCGCGGAGCAGTTCAAGAAGGAGGGCAGCGCGTGGGTGCACGTGGTCGATCTCGACGGCGCGTTTCTCGGCGAGCCGCAGAATCTCGAAACGGTGAAGGCGATCGCGGCGGTGGGTCTCAAGGTCCAGCTTGGCGGCGGTCTGCGCACGGTCGCGGCGGTGGAGCGCGCGCTGGGCTTCGGTGTGAGCCGCGTCGTCATCGGCACGCGCGCGGCGGAGAGCGCGGAGTTCGTCGGCGAGCTCGTGAAGGCTTTCGGCGACAAGATCGCGGTCGGCATCGACGCGAAGAACGGCAAGGTCGCGGTGAAGGGCTGGGTTGACACGACCGACACCGGCGCGCTCGAACTCGCCAAGCGCATGGCCGGCCTCGGCGTGCGCACGCTCATCTACACCGACATCGGCACCGACGGCATGCTCACCGGCCCGAATCTCCCCGCGCAACAAGCGCTGGCCGAGGCGGTGGCGGCGGGTGGCGCGCAGGTGATCGCCAGCGGCGGCGTGTCGAAACTCGCCGACGTCGAGGCGCTCGCCGCGCTCGCCAAGAAGCAGGCCAACCTGCACGGCGTGATCATCGGCAAGGCGATCTACGAAAAGCGTCTCACGGTCGCGCAGGCCTTGGCGGTCGCGGGCTGAGCGCCCGAGGCCCCTCCGCTCCGTTTCGGGCGCGCTCGGAAGCGGCACCGGGGACGAAGTGGTGCGTTGCTAAAAGGCCCCGCGTTTTGGGCGAGGCCTTCCACGGGTGGGGCGGGACCGCTGGGCCCGCCGCGGTTTACCTTAGCCGTCCATCCGCGCGGACGGCCCGGCGGTCCGTCCCCATCCAAAGTCCAAAACGACCAAGCCCTGGTGTTAGGCGTAGCAGCGGACCTCGAAGATTCGCGCGATCGGCGCGTCGTGGGTGGCGAGGCACTCGATCTCGATCACCCGGCCGATGACGGGCGCGGCGAGGCGGTGCACGCGTTTGCGGAGGAAGTTGCCCGTTTCCTCGTGCACGACCTTGCCGTCGATTTTCACGCGGTAGTGGCTAACGATCTTCGCCTGCGGACCGCGCGGCGCGCTGTGTTGCCGATGCCAGTGGGCGGGGGTGAGGATGAGTTCCCGTTCGAACCCGCTGTCGAAGGTGAGGTGCACCTCGCGGATCGGTTTGGCGGCGGGCAACTCGAGCGCGAGCGAAGCCGGAAGCGCCGTGGAGGTCCAGGCGTGCTCGGAATCCGATGACCAGGCGCCGAAGGAGGCGCGCAGGTCGCGCGTGACGCCGTCGATCGCGAGCGCGGCGGTGTTCTCGCCGCTGGTGGCGCTCGGGGTGGCGGCGCGGGCGAGGTCGTCCGGTTCTTCGTTGCGCAGATCGAGGAGGAAGGCGTCGTCGCGAAGAAGGCGCTGTTGCAGGGCGCGCACGTTGGCGGGCGTGGAGAGTGCGCGGATGTCGTTCGACTTTTCGCCGAGCCAGAGGGCGGCGGCGGTGCCGACGGCCTGGCCGCCGACGGCGCAGGTCGCCATCACGCGTGTGCTGGCGAAGGCGATGTGTGTGGCGCTGATGTTGCGGCCGGCGAAGAGCATGTTGGGGATGTTCTTCGAGTACAGGCAGCGTAGTGGGATGGCGTAGGGGGCCGGTGCACCGTGGAAGATGGTGGGCTGGCCCGGGTAGAGCAGGCCGGCGGGATGATGGTCGTCCATCGGCCAGCCGCCATAGGCCACGATGTCGTCAAAGTGGCGCTGTTCGCGAATATCGTTCTGCGTGAGGATGTGATCCCCGACGAAGCGGCGGTTTTCGCGCTTGCCAGGCAGGCTGCCGATCCATTCCAGCGCCCAGTTGGCCGCTTCTTCCTTCTCGGCGGCGTGGTTCTTGATGTAGTCCCAGATGCCATAGACGGCGCGCATCAGTTCATCGCGAATGGCTTCAGCGTCGCCGATGGTGTCCTGCAGGCCGCCGAGCTCGATCCACCAGAAGTTGCTGCCATTGACGCCGCTCATGCGGTAGGGGATGTCCGACGGGCTGGTGAACTTGTAGGCCCAGGTCGGCGGAATGAAGGGCTGAGGTGAATCGGTCTTGCGGATCTGGATGAGCAGTGAGTTGCCCATCGTCTTATCGTCAGCCTGCGAAGGCTGGATGGATTCGTTGAATTCTTCCCTGGATTCACGACCTGAGCGCCACAGGGCAGGCGTCACGCCGCCGAGGATGCCATCGCCCGAGCAGTCGATGAACTGCTTGGCCGAGATGACCTGCCAGGTCTGGCTGGTGAGTGTCCAGCAGGTGACGCTGGCGATGCGGTCGCCATCCATCTCCGCGCCATTGCAGGTGGTGTTGAGGAAGGTGGTCAGGTTCGGCTCGAAGAAAGCCTTGCCATAGAGCACGCTGTCCCAGATGGAGTAGTTCAGGCTGGGGTTACGGTAGTAGTTCTCAAGCTGGATTTCCTCGAGGATGCCCGTTTCCTTGAGGTTCTTCTTCTGCGGGCCGCAGATCCACATGCGCACTTCGCTCGACGCATTGCCACCGAGCACCGGGCGGTCATGGACCAGACAGGTTTTGGCGCCATGACGGGCGCTGGCCATGGCAGCAATCATCCCTGCCATGCCACCGCCAATGACACAGACATCAAACTCATGCTGAACGCGAGGCAACTGAGACATGTTGATTCAACTCCGGCCCGGAATGGATGAGGAAACATACCCACGACGCTACTGCTGGGCAGTGGCCCGTATTGTATGCGCATTGGGACAGAAAGCTCAAAACGCTGTGGATGGCATTGGTCCGATCATCAGCCCTGCAGGCTCGCAGGCAGCCACTGCTTCTGGGCCTCGAACATGCGATCCACCAGTGAGGCGATGGCTGGCAGGGTCAGCTGACTGGCGGTGTTGGGGTCGAGCATGGCAGCCTGGGTGATGTAGCGTCTGTCGCCCTCCAGCAGGCCGCGAACCACCAGGTCCTGAACGTTGATGTTCGTGCGGATCATGCCCGCACACTGAGGCGGCAACTCGCCGATGGTTGTGGGGTGAATCCCGCCCGCATCGGCCACGCAGGGCACTTCCACGCAGCTGTCGCCTGGCAGGTTGCTGATGAGCGCTCCGCCACGGTTATGGACGTTGCCATTGAATACGTAAGGCTCGTTGGTCACCATCGCATTGAGAATACGGCTGGCATACTCCACGCTCAGGCAGTAAGGCTTTTCAATGACAGGCCTGCCTGCCACCAGCGCATCGTGCATGGCCTGATAGGACTGGTCCTGCCTCTGACAGGTCTGAAGGTATGAGCTGACCTTCAGGTGCATCCGTTCGATCTCGGCGTCATTCTTGAGGAACCAGGGCAGGTATTCCGAGCTATGGGCTGAGGTTTCCGTCATGAACCAGCCGAAGTGACGCATGACCTCGAAGCGGACCGGGTCCATCCTCACCAGATGAGGCTTATCCAGCAGCGATCGCAGCGTGGGGTAAAGGTCCTGGCCCTGCGATTCAAACCGCAGGAAGAACGCCATGTGGTTGATGCCTGCGCAGGTGTAGCTCAGATGGGGATCGCTGCCCATGGCATACCACTGGTTCCACTGCTCAATGCGGCGGGGATCATCGCCAGCCATCGCCATGTGGTCCATGATTTCCTGCGGGGCGATGTCCTTCAGCGCCACGAGCATGCGCATGGTCCGGGCGGTGTTGGCGACACCATGACACAAGCCTGCATGACGAATCTTCGTCGCTCGTGCCACGGCCAGCATATGCGTGGCCATGGGGTTGGAGTAGTTGAGCAGCAGGGCACTGGGGCAGAGCTCGGCCATATCCTGACAGATGTCCAGCAGCACGGGAATACCACGCAGCGATCGGAAGATGCCCCCGACACCCAGCGTATCGCCGATGGTCTGCCTGAGCCCGAACTCCGCAGGCAGCAGATGATCGATCTTCGTGGCTTCATAGCCGCCTACACCGATGGCGCTGATGACAAAGTCGGCCCCGTCGATGGCTTTGCGTCGATCAGTCGTGGCCGTGATGGTCGCAGGGGCGTTGAGGGTGGAGGCGATGGACTGGGCCAGCAGTCTGGCGGTGTCGAGCCGGCCGGGGTGGGTGTCCATCAGCCGCAGGTCCGCATCAGCCAATGCCGGGTGGCTCAGAATGTCGGCGACGAGGTTCCTGGCAAAAACAACTGATCCCGCACCAATCAGGGCAATACGCGTCATTGAAAGGTTACTCCGGAAGAAATTCAGCCCGTATAGGCTGGGCCGTAACCTAGCTTGGAAGATGGGGGGCAGACAAGGGTTTTTTGTGCTCACTTCGGGGACTTTTTCGGGATTCTGCCGACATTTGTATACAATGTTGCGGTCCCGTTCTGACTCACAGAAAGTGAATCCCTCATGAGTGCTTCAACGAAACAGACCTGGCTGAATCCGGAAATCCAACTGGGGCGCGAGGCCGGCCTGGCTGCGCTCAAGCCCACACCCGCCCAGCTTGAACGTGGCCTGGAGTTGCACGCCCAGGCGACCGTCGTCGATACCTACGGCTTTTCCATCTTCGCATCGCCTGACAATCAGCGATTCATCGACGCTATGGAGAAGGATCTGTCGCCCCTGGCCCGCAAGCAGATCTATGTCGACACCATCATGACGCGCATGGCCGAGGATGATGAGCAGCGTCGCTACTTCCACGAAGCCTGGCAGGCTGCGGGCGTTACCTGCGTTATCCGCAACTCGGGTGAAGAAGGCAATCGGCCGCTGCGCATGATTGAGCGTCTGGCGCATAACACGTATGTGACCGATCGCCTGGAAGGCATCATGGCCCGTGCCACCAAAGCCGACCACATCAGGCAGGCCAAAGCGAAGAATCAGCACTGCTTCATCTACACCACCAACGGCGTGCCGCTGTCGCTGATGGATGAAGACAAGTACGACGAGCTGCGCTACATCCGCATCTTCAGGCAGCTTGGCGTACGCATGATGCATATGACCTACAACCGCCAGAACATCCTCGGCGGCGGCTGTGGCGAAACGAATAACACGGGCCTGTCCGATCTTGGCCGAGATGCGGTGGCGGAAATGAACAAGCAGGGCGTGATCGTCGACGTCGCCCACAGCAGCTGGCAGGTCGCGCTCGATGCGGCCAGGTGCACCACCCGTCCGATTGTGGTCAGCCACGCGGCCTGTGCAGCCGTCAACATGCACTGTCGAGGCAAGAGCGATGAAGTCATCCGCGCTGTGGCCTCCACCGGCGGCCTGATGGGCATCGCCGCGATCCCTGCCTTCCTGGGACATTCAGGCGACATCAACGCGCTGCTGGACCATATCGACCACGTCGTGAAGGTGGCTGGCGTGGATCACGTGGCCATCGGAACCGACAACTCAACCCCACTGCCCGCCAGCGCCGGCGATCCGCAGCGCCCCGCGAATTACCTCAGCGCGATGCCTAAACACCTGCAGTCGCACTGGCCGGTGAATGATGCCCTGTATGATCCGCACTGGAACCAGGAATCGATGATCCGCAGCCTGACCTGGACCAACTGGCCGCTCTACACCGTGGGCCTGGTCATGCGAGGTTACAGCGATAGCGACATTCTCAAGATCATCGGCGGCAACACCCTCCGCGTGCTGGCCTCGGCGGATGAGTAATAGAAGCAAGCCGCAGAAGCTCGATTGAAAAATAGAAGTCTTGATCCATCATCCCGACACATCCCGTGTCGGGATTTTTTTATGTCCAGGTCCGCATCGGATGCGCCAGAAAATCCTTTCCCCTAGGGGGTATTGATCTGCTGGGGCGGCTGATCCGCCGACTTCTCCCGGCGCATCGCGTATCGCGTTTTGAGGATGCGGATGATGACCTGGATGATCAGGATCAGCACCAGGACCTGAGACAGCGCCAGCCAGGCGATGCCGATCCACGCCAGAAAATCAGGCATATCAAAACTCATCCCGACCTGAGCCAGCAGCGATGGAATGGTGGCCATGGTGGGGTTCCTTTTTCTGCTTGCCCTGCGTAGGGCCCGACGCGATCCCGGTGAGGCTGCATGACTGCCTGAGTGATCGACAGGCGAAGGCTTAGGGCGATCTGACTTCAGTATAGGCCCGATAACGCCTTCTGTGACGATCGCTGCGGATTTGATGCTGGTGATCAATTCAAGTTTTACAGCGGGAAATCCTTCTGTAGCGGTTAACCCGCATTCATGGATCGCCGATGTGTTCTGCAGGCCCCTGTTGGGAAGGGGAAAATTGGTCCGCGGGGTTAACACGAGAAAGGTTTCTGTATATGGCGCGTCAGAAGGACATCCTGACCACCGGCGAAGTCGCGAAAATCTGCAATGTCGCTCCGCGTACGGTCAGCAAGTGGTTTGATTCAGGGCAGCTCAAGGGGTATCGCATTCCCGGGTCCAAGGACCGCCGGATTCCCCTCAATGGCCTGATCAAGTTCATGAAGCAGCACAGCATTCCGCTGGATGGTCTTCAGTCCGGCCGCACGCGTGTGCTTATCGTCGATGACGAGTCCGAAATCGTCGACGTGCTCGAAAAGGTGCTCACTGAACAGGCCAACTACGAAGTGCGCAAGGCCCATGGCGGTTTCAGTGCCGGCATTGAGTGTGAGAAGTTCCGCCCGCATGTGCTGCTGGTGGATATGCACCTCAACGAAGTCAACGGCCAGCAGATGCTCAAGATGGTTCGCAGCTGTCCCGACCTGCAGATGACCAAGGTCATCGCGATGAGTGGCAAGCTCACCGACGGCCAGGGCAATCAGCTGATTTCCAGCGGCTTCGATGGCTACCTCAAGAAGCCTTTCCATGTGCGTCAGGTGATCGAAGCGATCGAAGACGCCGTGGCTATTGTGTACTGAGCCTGCGTGGAATACGCAGTGCGATCGAATCGATGTCGGTTCGATCAGGGGATTTTCAGATGGACCGCCCGGAGGATCAGCCGGGCGGTTTTTTCTTGCCCACAGAGAGAGCGTTAACGCTCACATCCATCGCATCGCAGACCCAGGTCAGGCATGATCTGGGTTTTGTGTTTGGGGGACGTTGAGTTGGGAGAAGGTCACTCTTCGAGCTTCTTGCGCACGTGGATCATCCAGGCTTTGTCGCCATGGGGGTCCACGTCGAAGCTCACGTTGTCGAGGAACTGGCTGATGATGTGCATATTCGTGCGCGTATGCAGCGAGGGGGAGGTGGTGCTCATTCTCCCGCCGCCGGCCAGCGCCATGGGCAGCAGCAGCTGGTCGGCCAGGTGCTCACCTACTGCGGCTTCCGATTCCATGTAGAACTCAGTTTCGACCGCTGCTTTGCGGGCTGCACGTTCAGGTGGATCGCCCATCTGGCCATACTGCGTGATGACCTCGGTGACATGCTCATAGCGCAGGATCACACAGATCATGTTCCCCGGGCCTTTGTTCTGCTCAATGTCATCAATGACCACGCAGGCCGGGTCCCAGTGCGTTTCCGCCAGGAACGCTTCCTTCTGTCTGCGGGCTGTGTTCTGATTCAGGTTGGCAATGAGGATGCGCACCTGGCGCTCCATCAGCCTGCCTCGGCGCGACAGGTCCAGCGGTTCCATGTACAGACGTCGACGCGGGTCGATGTCGATATTCACGCGCCCGCCGCCTGAGGGATAGTAGCCTGGCGATGCCAGTTCGATATCCACCTTCGGGCCGAACTTCTTGAGGTGAGGCAGAAAGGCATGCTGCAGGAAGTCGACCGACGGCGCCAGGGGCACATGCGTTCCGCCAACGAAGCGCAGCACCGACGGGCCTGCAGCAGTCATCAGTGCGGGAAGCAGCGTCTGGAGCAGCAGCGCGGTGGCGCCTCGGCTGCCCAGCGAGAACTCATACCATCCCGGGACTGTGATGCCCGGCTCGAATTTGAGCGTTTTGGATCCCTGCTCATTGCCTGACACACTGGCTTTGCACACCTTGGCAGCGGCTTCGACGAACACCTGATGCACCGGGGCCAGGCCTGGCTTGGATCGGCGGGCGCGGATGTTCTCCATGATGAAGGGCTTACGTGTCACCATCGACAGCGCCAAAGCGCTGCGGAGGATTTGACCGCCGCCTTCGCCATATGAGCCATCGAGTCGAATCATTACCACGTCTCTTGCAACGCCCTGATCGCCAGGAGTTTCGCAATGGACATCCACTGCGAACGTCTTGCCATTTTATCGTCTGCACTCAGAAAGGAATGGCAGATCACTTGTCATACATCGGCCTGTTCGCCGAAGGCGTCCACTTCATGGCCGAAATTGTCTGCATGTCCGGGACAAGGTCTGATAAAAGCTCGTGTGATGCATCACAGATGCATGGCGTCAGAGACTTCACGCCGGCGCATCACTGCTGCGGCTGGGGTTGCGTCTGCGGCTGAGGCTGCGTCTGGGGCTGGGCTTTGCGAAGCACATCGTAAGCCTTGATGCGCTCGGTCAGCTGCTGTTCCATGACAGTGTCGCCCTCCGCTTTGGCCAGTTTGAGGGCCAGCCTGGCGGTGCTTCCGGCGTTGGCGTACTGTTTGGAAGCCGCATAGGCGACCGACAGGGTGTCGAGGGAGGACAGCCGCTGGCTGCGGGTGAGCTTCACGGCCTGCTTGGCAAGCGTGATGGCTTCTTCAAGCGACTGCAGCGAGGGGTCCTGTGTCGTCGCCAGCACCCACGCCAGTCGCTCGATGGCATCGGGGCTCCTGGGCATCAGCTCGATGGCGGTGCGATAGTGGGCGATGGCTTCCTTCTGCTGGCCCTGCATTTCATGGATCCAGCCACGCTGGAACGAGGCCGGCCCGAACTTGGGCTTGAGCTGCAGCACATGGTCGAACGACCTGGCCGCCTGATCGTACTGCTGCTGCTTGAGCTGCCACTGTCCCAGGTTGAACCACGCTTCAGGCAGTTCGGGGGCAAGCTTGAGCGCGAAGGTGATCGACTCGTGGGCCTGCTTGTCCTGATTGAGCAGCAGCTGGACCCCGCCCAGCTTGTTGAAGGCTTCGGCGTTGAGCGGGTCCAGACGAATGGCCTGCTGATAGCCGTCGTAGGCGCTCTTCAGGTCGTTACTTTCCATTTCCGCATCGGCCACGGCGATGAGTGCCGGAACATCGCGCGGATCGGCCAGCAGAATCTGGCGATATTCCGTCACCGCTTCAGCAGTGCGGCCCAGGTGCGTGAGTGTCAGCGCCAGATTTCGCCTGGCGGTGTGCATGTTGGGCTTGTCCTGCAGCGCTGCGCGGTAGAAATTCACGGCGTCACGGTATTTTCCGGACTGGATCAGCAGCGTGGCCAGATTGTTGTTGGCTTCGGGCTGACGAGGATTAATCGCCAGCGACTGCCTGTAGTGGCGCATCGCTTCATTGATGTTGCCCAGAATGGTAAACGCCTCGGCCAGGCCGGTGAGGACCTGAGGATTCTGGGGCTCGACTTCCTGCAGCTCCCGGTAGAGCACGATGCTCTGACGCGGGCTGCCTGTCATCATGTAGCTCTTAGCCAGTGAGAGCTTGGCGTCGTTGAGTTCAGGCGAGATCAGCAGGGCCCGCAGCAGGTAGGGCTTGGCTTCTTCATAGCTCTGATATTCCACCAGCAGCTGACCCAGCGAAGAGAGGGTGTGCGGGTCGGTGTTGTTGATGCTCACCGATCGCTTGTAGGAGCCGATGGCTTCCTGCTTCTTCCCGTAGTGACGATGAAGCAGCGCCATGTTGTTGTGAGCGCGGTCGTTGTTGGGGTTGACCTGCAGCGACTGCGTGATGTAAGGCAGAGCTTGGTCGTACTGCTTCTGACCGATGTAGTAGCTGCCCAGATTGTTCATCGCCATCCACGCACGGGGGTTCTTGGCGATGACATCCCCGTATAGCGCTTCGAGCGATACGAAGACGCGGCTGTAGTTGCTGCTCTTGAATCCAAGCACCGCCACCAGCAGCACGCCGGCGATCACACCTGCCAGCTGAGCCTGGCCCGGGAGGTAGCGATGCACCAGCCAGGTGGCTACGCCGCAGCCCAGCGCGATCATGCCCAGGCTGGCCAGATACTGGAAGTGGTCCGCCACGTAGGAGTAGATGAACGGGTAGACGTCGAAGAAACCCAGGGCAGGCAGCAGTGTTCCGGCGAAGAACAGCACGCCGACGGCCGGGGCTTTGCTGATGTGCTTGTGGAGCACCAGCAATACCACCATCACCGTCAGTGCGCCCAGCGGGAACAGATACTGCAATGGAGCGCCGGCGTTAATGATCCAGCGCGGGTAGAAGAAGATCTGCTCCCAGGGCCAGAAGATCTTGCCAGCATAGAAGGTCAGCGCCCGGCCGGCGATGATCAGACGGTCCAGCGGCGAGAGGTTGAAGTCGGTCCCCTGAGCGCCGATGAAGTGCTTTTCGACGTAGATCGTCACCAGACCCATGACAATGCCGATGACAAACATTGGCGCCAGCGGAGCCAGGTCGCGCCAGTCCCACTTGTCACGCTTCCACCACAGGATCAGCGTCAACGCTGCAGGCAGCGTGCAGGTGACAGTCTTGCTCAGGATTGCCGCGATGAACAGGACGAGTGCCAGCGCATACAGCCCCCAGCGGGATTTTGGTTCCGCTGCGGTGTTGAGCGGTGCATTCAGGGGAGAAGCGAACTGAAGATAAGTCAGCATGGCCAGGAGGTAGAACATGCCCGATAGCACGTTCTTCAGTTCGCTGATCCACGCCACCGATTCCACATGAACCGGGTGCACAGCGAACACCGCCGCGGCCAGCAGGGCGCCGGGGACCGCCAGCTTGCGCAGGATCAGCCAGACCAGCAGACAGCTGATGCCATGCAGCAGGGCGTTGGTCACGCGATAGCCGAAGGATTCCAGCCCCCAGAGCTGATACTGCGCCCAGAACGCGGTGTGAACCACCGGGTAATACTGGGGCACGGCGCCGGGCTTGAGCCAGATGTCGCTCAGGCCGCCGGGCTTCTGGATGGTGGTGTTCTGTGTGACGTGGGCATCATCGTCCCAGATGAAATCACCCTGCAGGCTGGGCATATAGATGACCAGTGGCAGGAAGATCAGGAGGATTGCGACCAGGAAACCAAGGGATTTTTTCACGAGACGACTCATCCTCTTTATTCGCAATCGTGGATGCCGGCGCAGGAGGCTGGCCAGTCACGACCCGAATCATTCCCGGAACCTGTTATGATCCGCTTGTCATGCGAGACGCTGTCACATTTTAGCTTATCGACCTGACGCAGTTCAGGCAGTGAGTCTGGCCTGGAATTCCCAGACAATTTCGGCCCGGCCATGCGGTTAGTGGTTGACAGCCTCGGAAACAGGTATGACAATGCCTCAGAACCTTCAGGAGTCATGATGATGAAATCACGTAGTCTCAAAGCCTTGGTCGCCGTGGTGCTGATGGGTGGTGCAATGTCGATGGTCGGCTGCAACTCCGGTCCCAGCCGCATCACCGCCGGTTCGATTCGTGCAAACATGACTCCCGAACTGCAGACCACTGCCATGACCAGCGAGCAGCACAAGACCCGCGTGGCCCGCTCGGTGGACCACACCCTGCGTCAGATCTGGGATGACCTGGATTACATCTTCCTGGTCGACCAGCCCTCGCGTCTGTCGCCTTACCCGATTCCGTAAGCCTTCGGGTTTAGAATCTCAAAATGCACTTATCAACCCTTGCCTGACGGCGAGGGTTTTTTCATTGAATAAAATTTCGGATTTGGGAGTTTTAAAAGGTTTACAGGCCAAAATTTGCGCTTGAGTTAGGGTTAATGCTTACGTGAATTTTTACCTTATCTGTTCAGTAAGGGTGGTAATCGGTCAAGCATGGTATTACAAATGGACGATAGGGGACTTGTATCTGAGGAATGAAGCTACTATCTGTTTCGTGGCTGCATCCGAAGAGAACCTGTCGGAGCACATCATGTCTAAGTCTGAGCCTCAAGTATTGTTGCAGGAACTTCAGCGGTTGGAGGGATTGAGGAATCCGCAGAGCGCCCAGCATCTGAGAAAGTACGAACGTCATATCGTCCGCATTGATGCTGAACTGCTTCACATGGACCGTTCGAGTATTGACCAGGCCCCGGTGGCGGTGCTGGTGCGTGATCTCGGCCGGGCGGGTGTCGGATTTGTCAGTCCGGTGGAGTTGGAAGTGGAATCCACCTGGCATCTGGCATTTCTGCGTAATGGCTACGTCATTGGCAGGCAGGGGGTGGTCATCCGCCACTGCAGGCGCATTGGCGACAATGCCTATCTCGTCGGGGGACAGTTCTGCATCGAAAGCGGCCTGATGACCCTGCTGGGCATCGACCCGGGGCAGATCCACGACGGCGCAGCGCCCTCGGCCGGCGTCGAATCCGATGAATATTCCGATCAGTACCTCTCACCCGACGATCTGGCCAAAGGCTGAATCGCTGAAGTGATGGGAATGAGAATATGACTGCGGGGCTTGCTCAAAGCTGCCGCGGTTGATTCTCCAATGCCCTCCTTGTTTCCGGGGGCGTTCTTAATCCGGATTTTTAGAGGTTCTGCAGCTTAAGGCTGCGTGCTATCGTTGTGCGCAATTTCCCCCTTCGTCAGGCCCGCGAAAGCGGGCATCCAGGGGATTACGCAAGCCTCCTGCGAGTTCCCCTGGGCCTCCGCCGCGCGGGGGTGACACAAGGGGTAGGCTGTGCACCAGGGGGCAGTAATATCGCGCCAATTCTTCCCTTATCAATCGACATACATAACGTCCCTGCACGGGAATGATGGAAGGCGATACAGACTGAATCGCTCGTGTCTCCCTATCCCGAACCTCTACGCATCCAGTCACAAACACAAACAAACCACCCCTCGATTTCGGGTCGAGGGGTGGTCCTGATCTATATGCAATGACAAGCCGTGGAATCGGATTCCTGCTGGGGAATCAGAGGATTTCCACCACTTCGAAGCGCTTGGTGCCACGGGGCAGGTCGACGCGGACGGTTTCGCCCACGCGGGCCTTCATGAGGGCTTCGCCCATCGGGCTTGAAGCGGTGACTTCGATTTCATCCGAATCGAATCGACCGCTGGCTTCGCCCACGATCTTGTACAGATCGTCGCTGCCATCAGCGGTATCGCGCAGACGGACGACCGCGCCAAGGAAGACCATGTCCTTGGGGATGGAATCGGAGTCGGCGACGCTGGCGGTGCGCAGGCGTTCTTCCAGGCGGCGGATTTCGGCTTCGTTGATGCCCTGGTCTTCACGGGCCGCGTGGTAGTCGGCGTTTTCCTTCAGGTCACCCAGCGCGCGAGCTTCGGCGATGCGCTGGCTGAGAATCGGACGCTGAGCCTTGAGGCTGTCCAGACGTGCTTCGAGTTGGGCCTTTTCCTCAGGGGTAATGAATTCCATATCTCATCATTCCTTGTGTGAGACTGTGCTGCATATCAGAACCGGTCTTCGCATGACAGGCCCTGGGAATGTTGTGTCTCATATGGTTCGGGTTTGCCCGCGATGGGCGTCAACCTGTAAGCCTACGATGAATTGTTTCGCTGTTCAAGCCCGCGGCGTGGATATATCTGCCAGGGTCTGCTGAACCAGAGCCTTGAGGTTCGGATCGGTGGTCCGGGCTCCGGCGCTGGTTAGAAGTTCCTTCGCCCGCTGCCAACGGTTGAGATAGCGGGCGTAGATCAGACCCAGCATCAGCTCGACCTGTTCGCGGTCGTGTGGATTGTCTTTGAAGGTATTGAGATACAGCTCATACGCCCCGGCTGCGTAGGCGTGATCGCCGTGTGCAGTCATATGGTTGGCGATATCCAGCTGCAGGCGAGGGGGCATGACCTGATCAGGATCCACCGCGATAAGCTGCTTGTACAGCTGCGAAGCAGTAGTGAAATCATGGTTGGCCGCTGCCTGGCTGATGCGCGAGCGGATATCCATGATCTGCAGTTCTTTTTCGGTGAGCTGGACAGGCTCAGCCCGACCAGGCTGGTAACGGCTGCCGGCGTGATCCCAGGGATGATAGCCCTTGCTGGTCATGGAGCGGAACTGGGCCCGTCTGCGCCGCTGCTCGAGCATCGACAGCAGATCGTAAGGCTCACGCGCCAGCAGTCGCAGCCAGAGCAGACCCATCCCCACCAGGAACCCGAAGGCGTAGCCTGAGATGTGGGCCAGATAGGCCACGCCACCATCGCGGTTGATCATGTACATCAGCAGGTCCTGCCCGATCTGGAACAGGATCAGCAGCATGCTCGAGACCTGAAACGTCGAGATGAAAATGAAGAAGAAAAGCAGCGTGACGTTGGTCATCGGGAACAACGCCAGGAACGCGCCGGTGACCGCGGCCACCGATCCGCTGGCCCCCAGAACAGGGTTGTTCTCGAGCATCGCAAAGCCGAGCCCGGCGATCACCCCGCCTGCCAGGTAGAACGCCAGGTAGCCAATCTTGCCCAGGCGGTCTTCAAGACTGTTTCCAAAGACATAGAGGAAGAGCATATTCCCCAGCAGATGCATCCAGTCGGCATGCATGAACTGGTAGGTGATGAACTGATGCAGCTGCGGCGCGACAGGCCAGAGCATCAGATCGCGCGTCAGTTCAGGCGAGCGGTCCGGATTGATGGCGATAAAGCAGATCACATTGACCAGAATCAGCGCATAGTTCACCCACGGGGTGTGTCTGAGCGAGCGATCGGTGCGAAGGGGGATAAACATGATGCGAGATCGGGGCTCATGGGTTTGACGCTGGGATGCGATTCAGCGGCGCTGTAGCCAGGTCGGCTGCGGAATTGACCTGCCAGTCACGGATCGTGACCTGACTTTCATCCAGAGGCGCAGGAACCAGCAGTTCCAGGGTGTCGTCCGGGGCCAGCGTGCCACGCCAGTAGCCTGACCAGCTGGCCTGCGTTCGGCCGCGATCGTCGCGGGCGCGAAGGAAGATACTGATCTTGTAGATCGGCTTATGCTGCTGATTCACGTAGGTGAGCTTGATCTGCGTATCCTTGCCCGAGCCGATACGCGTGACCCGCGCAGGGTTGAGGATGATGCCATCGTTCATCGGCTGGCCGGGGAGGATGTCCCACTCCAGCGAGTTGAACTGGCGATGCAGCTCCGCAGGAATGGTCATGCTCACCGACTGCCTGATGGTTTCACGGTGGCTGGAAAGCGGGGCCAGAGCGATATCGGTGCGGGCGTAGATCCGCTGCTCGCCATCGGTGAGCATCAACTGCAGGCGGGCATTGTCGTACAGATCAAAGGAGGAACTGACGACCTCACCTACGATCAGATAATCACCGGTCGAGGAAATGGGGGAGATGGAATAGTTCTCAAACCCCAGCGGGCCATGGCGGGTGGAAGATGTGGTCATTTCATCGGCTTCCTTCCACTGGGAAGGGCCGACTCGGAAGAGGTTCAGCAGCGTTTCGCCCGGCGGGGCGGTGACAGCCTCGGCCGAGGTGCGGCCAAGGTCTTCCCGGCTCAGGCCCACCAGCGTGGCGGCAATGAGTCCGAAAAGCAGGCCAACCAGCAGTAACGTCATCCACGCCAGCATCTTACGGCGACGCTGCTGGCGCAGTTTCGTGGCAATGAGTCGACTCACCGGCGGAACCGGGCCACTGCCGGCTGCGGCCGCAGTCGGGACCGCAGTGCTGGCGATGGTCGTGACCGGGGGCACCTGGGCCGGCTGGGAAGCAGGCGCCACAGTCGCAGTCTGCTGAAGCGCGGCCAGATTATGGCTGACCGCGGTCGGGCTGGCCGCGGGGGCAGGAGCCGTTGGCGGCGGGGGCGTGGTGGTGCCCGTCGAAGGCAGCGGTTCGGCTTCACCCGCAGGGGCGGAAACGTCTTTCCCCGCGCCGGCGGGGCGACGTAACACGTGCTCCTTCTTGATGATCCATGCATGCTGGCATTGCCTGCATACCGACCGGGCCCCGATTCGCACAAAGGAGAATCGCTGGCACTGGTGACAGGATGGACAGCTCAGTTCATACATAGGTTGCAACAATCAGGGCATGCAGAACCATCGGGCACACATTAAACGCTCGTCAGACGCCCGGTTGGCCTTCAGAGCATCGCCCAGGCCGGGCATCCTGCACTGATCTATCGGCCTGATTGACGTCTGGCATCGACAACCCCGTTGTCACACCTGTTTTTTAACGTGTAATTCACCCGGGAGTCGTCCAGATGATAAGCGCCAAGTGCGGCAGGCGGCAACCCGATGTAAACTCAACACACCCCAGGATCCGATTATTCGCCTTATCTCAGACGGATTACCCTCACATGACTCAAACTCTGGCTCAGCTCAGCGAACAGTTCACCATTCCCGCCTCCGAGAAGTCACCGGCCCGTACCCCGGCCAAGGTCAGCTTCAAAGCGGGGCAGGGTGGCCTGCCCTGCATTCACATCAACACGGCGCATGCTATCGCCACCATCTACCTGCATGGCGCTCATGTGACCAGCTTCCAGCCCAAGGGGGCTTCGTCGGTGCTGTTCATGAGTGAGAAGAGCTGGTACGAAGCCAACAAGCCCATTCGTGGCGGCGTGCCCGTGTGCTTCCCATGGTTCGGCCCCAAAGCCGACGACGCCAAAGCGCCCGCCCACGGCTTTGCCCGTCTTAAGCAGTGGACGCTGGCCTCGGTCGATGAACAGGCCGATGGCAGCATCGTGCTGCTGCTGACGCTGCGCGATGATGAATCCACCCGCGCTCTTTGGCCTTACTCCTTTGAACTGGGCCACCGCATCACCGTGGGCAGCAGCCTGACGATGAGCCTGGAGATGCGCAACACCGGCCTGACCGACTTCCAGTTTGAAGAAGCGCTTCACACCTACTTCACCGTCGGCGACATCCACCGCGTGAAGGTGCTGGGGCTGGAAAACAGCTCGTATGTCGACAAAGTGGCAGGCGGTACCCACAACCAGGGCCGCAATGCTGTTGAGTTCACCGGCGAGACCGATCGCGTCTACGATTCCCAGGCCGATACGGTGATTGATGACCCCTCGATGGGGCGCAGGATCCTGGTGTCCAAGCGTCAGTCTCAGTCGACGGTGGTCTGGAACCCCTGGATCAACAAATCCAAAGCCATGCCTGACTTTGGCGATGAAGAATGGCCTGGCATGGTCTGTGTTGAGACAGCCAACGTGAAGGAACGCGCTGTCTACCTGATGCCCGGCGATCGCCATGCGATGTCGGTGACCATCAGCCTGCAGCCTCGCTGATTCACAGAAGGTACTCCGGGGCTTGAGCCTGCATGCCAGTGCGGGTCGCTGTACGCATGGCTGCCGCTACTGGGCTTGATGCATGACTTGTCTGTGGACTTGTCAGCTTGCCCCGGGCGATCAGCCCTGCATTGCGAACTGATTTCCCGATCCGTCATGCCCGCGAAAGCGGGCATCCACGGCTCATGCGAAGAGCCAGTGCATTGACGCGTCGCAAGATCTGTGGCCCCCGCGTGCGTGGGGGTGACACAAGGGGAGGGCGTCTCGGAAAATCCGAGCCAGGCCATTGGTTTCGATGTAACCCCTGCCGCCCAGGAGCTGCATCGCGTGGTCCACCACTTGCCAGAGGAGTTTGGGCCCGGCGAGCCTGAGCCCTGCCGCGGTGAACATGCTCCGTGGCAGCGAGGCGACGTTTGACCTCAAGGGCGACCTGGAGCTGGGTACGCGATTCGGCCAATTATCCATGCCATACCACCAGACGGGCAAGACGCTGTTTGAGCGGTGAGGGATTCGCGCACGCCTTCACCGCAAGGCGGTCCGTCCAAACGCTCTCTCACATCCGACGGCGACGACCGGCCAGCAGCAGCACGCCGCCGGCCAGGGAGAACAGTGCCAGGGATGCGGGCTCGGGGGTGGCGACGGCGTCGGGGGTCACGGCGATGTAGTGGATCGGGGCGATGCGCTGATCCAGCCCGGAATTGGTGAAGTACATTTCCAGGCCGCCGACGAGATTGGACTCGGCGTCGAGCATCTGGGCTTTGATGTAGTAATCGCCCGAGGTGGCGAAAGTGATCGCATCGATGCTATCAAAAGGCAGCGGGGGTATTTCGACCCATACACCCAATACCTTTTTCTCAAAGATGATTTCCAGCCGGGAGATTTCGACATCTGTTGGCACGAGGATGTTGAACGCCAGGCTACCGCCGTCGTCGGTGGCGGTGGGCTGGAGGACGTAGTTTCCCGCGGCGATGGTAATGGGCGTGTCGTAGGTGTAGGTGGCGCTGCCCAGGAGGGAACCGGGGAAGACCGCGACAAATGCGCCGGCGGGTACATCGCCCGGTGTGGGGGCGCCCAGCACCCATGCGGAGTTGATGACCTCGTTGGTCACGGCGTTGTAGTACACATCAAAACGCAGGGGTAGTGCTCCGCCGGTGTCCAGCGGGTCAGGCGAGACGTTGATGGCCTGGAACTCGATCTGACCCCCCAGATCATTCCACGAAAACACAGCCTGGGCGGGCGCTGCAGCCAGCCAGGCCAGAGCGATGACCGATGCAATGATTCCGCGCTTGAACATGTGATTTCTCCTCTCGGCCGATAGTGGTCTGTGGGAAAATATATCCGCTCACGCAGCCGGTGGATAGCCCCTGAACCATTCGGGCGATGATCGCCCCGCCCTCAGTTGGCGGCTTACTTCGCATCCTCCCGGACGCAGCAATCGACCTGCACAAAGCCTTTTTCATAGCTGGCCAGCATCCTCGCATACATATCGCCTGTTGTCGGGCGGGCTCAAACCTATAATGAAAACATGAATCAGCCCACAACTCAGGCATGTCGGGTGAATTCCCGGGGGATCGATCCGGCTCGCCTCAGTCGCGCGTGTATTTATGCGCTGCTGGCGATGCTTCTGCTGCTGTTTACCGGGCAGTCCAATTCGCCCACCACGCAGCCGGCAGCAGCGCAGCCTGCGTCCTCGCACACCACGGCGATTCCCGGGGTTCCGCTCAACGCCAACGTCGCCATCATTCCCGTGAACGGCATGATCACCGATGCGACGTATGACCATCTGAAGTATCGCATCGAAACCAGCGTCAGTAACGGCGCGACGATGATCGTCATTGAGATCGATACGCCGGGCGGCGATATGTTCGCGGCTATCCGTATCAGCAAGCTCATCCGCAGCTCAACGGTTCCCACCATGGCGTGGGTCAACCGCGTGGCGTACTCGGCGGGCATTCTCATCGCATCCTCATGCAACACCATGGTGATGGCGCCCGCATCCAGCACCGGCGACTGCGCCCCGATCCAGATTCAAGGCGGACAGCTGGTTCCCATACCACCCACGGAGCGTGCCAAGCTGCTGTCACCTTTGATTGAAGCCTTTGAAGCCAACTCGATTGCCAACGGGTACGACCTGGCCATCTTCCAGGCGATGTGCATTCTCGATGTGCGCGTCTACGAGGTGCGCCATCACGACACTGGCCAGATCCGATTCGTGAATCAGGATGACTACCGCGTGATGGTGCTCGGTGAGTCATACGATGTGGTGACATCGGAAATGACGGATGAGAATCGCCCGGTGGGGATGTCGATGACGGTGGCCCGTCCTGAAGAGCAGGGCCGCTGGTCGCTGGTGCGCCTGGTGCACGATGGCAAGACGCTGCTGACCATCTCCGAAAATCAGGCTCAGGCGCTGGGCCTGTCGAAGGCGACGGTGAGCTCGGTGACCAATCTGCAGCAGATTCTGCAGGCGAATCACATCAGCGTCAGGCCTGTCACCTGGATTCAGAGCACCTCGTTCTGGCTCAGTCAGGGATGGGTGCGTTCCATCCTGGTGGTGATCATGCTGCTGGCCGCCTACTTCGAGATGCAGTCGCCGGGGCTGGGTATTGGCGCGATGATCGCCGTGGCGGCGCTCGTGCTGCTGGTCGTCGGGCCGCTGCTGGTGGGCATCGCGCAGTGGTGGCAGCTGCTGCTGGTGTTCTTTGGCATCGGGCTGCTGCTGATCGAAATTTTTGTCGTACCCGGGGTTGGATTTGTCGGTGCTACGGGGCTGCTGGCGATCTTCATTGGGCTGACGCTCATGAGCGTGCCCACCAGCAGCGGGGCGTTTAATCAGCCGCCTTCGGAACTGGCCCAGAGCCTGCGCATTGCATCGCTGTGGATGCTGCTGGCGATCATTCTCAGTGGTGTTGGTTTTGCGGTGATGACCTACTACTTCGGTCAGCTGCCTTTCATGAACAGGCTTACGCTGTCGTCGAGCCTGGCGAAGATGAACGTGTCGCCCGAGGAGCAGGCCATCCACGGGCCGATGCATCCGGTCTCGGGCAATGAAGCTGTCGGCCGGGGCCTTGTGGAAGTAGGGCAGACAGGTATCGCCATGGGCCCGCTTCGCCCGTCGGGACGCGTGCGCATCGGCGATCAGCTCGTCGATGTGATAAGCGATGGCCAGTGGATCGAGCAGGGCCAGCGCATCCGCGTGATTGAAGCCCGAGGCAGCCGCGTGGTGGTGCAGCGTGAAGTCTGACACCCGCTGCGTTTCACATGACGATTTTCTCTTCCGTCTTCTCACTGGCCGGGCATAGAACGACGGCGTGCAGCAGGCAGTTTTTCGGATGATTAGAAAGCCCATGAGCCAGACACTCGCAGCCTCCCGGCCGGAATCCATCATCGCTCGACTCACGCCGCATCTGCGCTGGCTGGCTCCGCTGCTGCTGGTGCTTGTGACCACCATCGCCTACGCGCCGGCCATCAATGGCACATTCGTGCTCGACGATCGGCCGCATATCGTCGAGACCATCGGCCGACGTACGCTCTGGCCACTCACGCAGTATCTGGGCCGTCGTGGTGTGGCGGACTTTACGCTTGTGCTCAATCACGCCATCGACGGGCTCAACCCGCGAGGCTACCACCTTTTCAACGTCATCATTCATCTGCTGGCCGGGCTGACGCTCTATGGCGTGGTCCGTCGCGTGCTGCTGCAGCCTCAGTGGAAGGATCGCTTCGCGGGTTGCGCATCGTGGATGGCGCTGATCATCGCGCTGCTGTGGATGGTGCACCCGCTCAATACCCAGGCCGTGACGTATGTGATTCAGCGTGCCGAATCGATGGCCGGCCTGTTTGTGCTGCTCGGAGCCTACGCGCTGGTGCGCATGCATGATGATCGCCGATGGTGGTGGGGGCTGATCTCGCTCGCATCCGTCTGGCTGGCAATTACCAGCAAGGAATCGGCGCTGCCTGTGCCCGTGGCGCTGCTGCTGCTGGATCGCTGTCTGCTCACGCAGCGATGGATCGAGACACTCAGACGACGAGGCTGGGTGTTTCTCATCATGCTGCTCATGATGCTCATGCCGCTGCTGGCGGGCGTGGGTGAGTTCCAGCAGGCCGTGGTTCCCACGACCGACGACGTGATCCAGGCAGCGGTCAGTCAGGGGCGTGCGCCCGAGCATGTAATCCCGGCGATGATGGAACTGGGACGCTACCCTTCCGCCGGTTTCGGCATGGCCGGTCTGACGTGGAAGCAGTACTTCTTCAGCCAGCCGATGGTCATCCTCTTCTACCTCAAGCAGACCTTCTGGCCGGACTGGCTGTCACTCGAACACAACTGGCGCGTGATGCGCACGCCCTGGGCAGGTTTCCGCGCTCTGGATTTTCAGATTGCGCTCGGTGTGCTGCTTGCATTGGCGGTGGGCTCGCTGTGGTCGCTGTGGCGGCTGCCCTGGCTGGGCTTTCTGGGCTGCTGGTTCTTCTTCTTCCTGGGTATCAGCTCCAGCTTCATTCCCATCAATGACATCGCGGTGGAGCACCGCATGTACCTGGCGATGATCCCCGTCATCGTGCTGGTGGTGCTTGCAGGCTGGCTGCTTGTCTCACGCTGGCAGCAGCGCGTGGCGCCTTCGCCGCTTCCCGCTGCAGGCGCGTGGGGAGTCGTGATGGTGTGCATCGCTGTGATGCTGGCGCTGGGCACGCGCACCTTCATCCGCAATACCGACTACGCCAGCGAACTGACCATCTGGCACAAAGCCGCAGCCGGTCAGAAGCCCAACGCCCGCATCTATGTAAATCTCGGCTCGGCGTATTATCGCGCGAATCAGGTCGACAAAGCCCGTGAGTGTTATGAGCTTGCCCTGCTCGACAGGCCCGGTGACCCCAATGCGCTGCTGAACCTGGGCAGCCTGGCGTACAATCGTCAGGACTGGGAGCAGGCCAAGCGTTACTATCGCCAGTGTCTGCGCATCGCTTCAAAGCACACGCTGGCACGCATCTCCCTGTCGCGCATTGCCATCATCGAGGAAGATCTCGACCATGCGTATGGACTGCTCAAACGTGCGATCGAACTGGAACCCGACAGCTCGCCTGCACTGCGCGACATGGGCAAGCTGCAGTTCCGCATGGGCAGGTTTGAGGAGGCGCTGGAAACCTATCAGACGCTGGTCCGCCTGGATGGTGAATCGCCCGAGCAGCTGGTGAACATCGCCATGGTTCAGGTGCGGATGAACCGCCTGGATGATGCGGTGGCTGGTCTGACGCATGTGACGCAGAAGTGGCCTGCCTTCGGCCCGGCGTGGGAACAGCTGGCGCAGACGCTGGCGCGTCAGGGGCGCTATCGTGAAGGCGAAGCCGCGCTGAGGCAGGCGATTCAGGTGGCCCCGAACATGCGACTTTCCCAGCAGCTGGCGATCCTGCTTTCAAGCTGCCCGGATGAATCCATCCGCAATCTGCCTGAAGCCCTGGCCATCGTCGACTACTGGCTCAAGATCACCGGTCGACGTGATCCCTCCTGGCTGGAAGTAGCCTCACGCGTGGCGCAGGGGGCAGGCCGATATGACATCGCCCTGGAAGCTGAACTCGAAGCCCTGGCCATCGCAAAGGAACGTGGCGCTTCGCAGGCGGTGATCGATCAGGCGCTGGCCGATATCCGCAGGATTCAGCAGAAGATGGAAGCGGCCACCCGGCCCGCGACCCCGGCCCCGGTTCCGATTCAGGAATAAATTTCCTGAATCGCCGCCTGCCAGATCAAGTGACTGCTGCCATGCGCCGATGAGTGGAACAAGGCCCCGGTGTTTCAAGGCCGTTTCATTCGTACAACTTCCGGCAGCTTTCCAGGTAACCCCGGGAGGAAAGGCAGACGATGGTCAGGCTCATTTGTCCCAATCTGAAATGCAGAACGATTCTCTGTGCACCCGATCATGCCCGTGGCAAGATGGTGCGCTGCTCAGCCTGTGGCATGAAGGTTCATATTCCTGCGCCGCGTACGGAACAGGCTCCTTCCTCTGCAGTGGCTGATGACGCCAAGTCGTCCAGCAAGTGAGCGGGACGAGTCGGTGTCTCAATGGTGAAGAATAAAAGAAGCCCAGCCATGCAATGGCTGGGCTTTGTTGTGTGCGGATCGATTCGTTGTGTGCAGGCGGTCAGTTGTACAGATCGATTATTTCATGACCGGGGCAATCTCTCGCGTGAGATTCTTACCGATCAGTTCTTCTGTTCGCTTTCCTTCGTGGTGTCGGATGATTCCTTCTTACCACCCAGCAGATTACCCAGGCCCTCGGCGGCTTTGTTGATGGACTTGCTGGCTTCGCCGATGCCTTTCTGAATCTCGTTGGAAGCGCCGCCGATGACTTCCAGACTTCTGGCCTGGATGTCTTCGAGCTTGCCCAGGCCGGCGCCCAGTTCCGCCACGATGGTGGCAGGCAGTTCGCCGCTCTTATCGACGATGGCCTGCATGATGGCTTTGACGATCACTTCCGTCAGATCGCCCAGCAGAATGCCACCGCCAGTGTCGCTGCCCACGTCCTTGAGCTTGATTTCAGGGATGTGAATCTTGGTGTTCGTCAGCGAGCCGCCCACAGGCAGCAGCGACGCATGCACGGTGATGTTCTTCAGGTTCAGTTCGTTGATGATGTACTTCTTCTGCTCTTCAGGCGGGACAGGCTGATCCAGCCCCAGGTTGTCCATGATGACCTGATAGTTGGCTTTGCCATCCTTCTTCTCAAGGTAGACGTCCACGCCTTCGAGGGTCAGCTCGGGGACGACCACCTGATCTTTCATCAGCGTGTTGAGCGAGACGGCGACCTTGCCACTGTCGAGCTTGAGGAAGTGAGGCGAGGTGTAGCCAGCAGGGTTGGCCACTTCCAGATCGCCCAGCGTAACGCTGCTGGTGGCGATGCCCACACTCATTGAGCCCAGCTTGGTATCAACGCCCAGCGACCGCGTGGCTGCCACTTCCACCGCCCGGCGGGCAGCGGAATCAATGTAAACCACCCCTGAGATCGCCAGTACGATCAGCAGTACTACCACTACCAGCGCCAGTCGGATCACCCACTTGATCATGTGCATTACTCCTGTCTGCGGTCACGCTTCGAAGCAGGCTCCGGCGGCCTGTGTATGAGCGATGACGCTATCCTTATGATAACCTTGAACTTGCCTTGCCCCAATGCGATAAAATCACGCTATGCCATCCAGTCCTCAGTCATCTTCGCCTGCCGATGCCCGCTTTATGAAGCTGGCGTTGTCGCTGGCCCGCAAAGCCCAGGGCAACGTTGAGCCCAACCCCATGGTGGGGGCAGTCATCGTGCGCGATGGCGTCATCCTCGGGCAGGGCTATCACCGCCGCTATGGCCAGGCTCATGCTGAGGTCAATGCGCTGGCCGATGCGCAGCGTCAGGGCCATGATGTGGCCGGGGCCGATATGTACGTCACGCTTGAGCCCTGCTCGCATCATGGCAAGACACCGCCTTGCGCCGATGCTGTCGTCCGGGCGCGCATCGGCCGGGTGTTCTGTGCGATGGTGGACCCGTTCACACAGGTGGCTGGCCGCGGCATTGCGAAGCTGCGCGATCAGGGCATTGAAGTGCATGTGGGCCTGCTCGAAGCGCAGGCTCGTGAGCTCAACGCTCCCTTCATCAAGCGTGTCACACAGGGGCTGCCCTTTGTGATGCTCAAGTGGGCGCAGAGCATCGATGGCAAAATCGCCTCGGCCGGTGGCGATTCGCAGTGGATCAGCGGCCCGAAGGCGCGCCGACTGGTGCATCAGTGGCGCAGCAGAGTCGATGTCGTCATGGTCGGCATTGGAACCGCGCTGGCGGATGATCCGCAGCTCACCGCCCGCGATGTGAAACCCAAGCGCATCGCCCGTCGCGTGGTGATCGATCGTGATTTTCAGCTACCTGATGATGCCCGGGTGCTGGATGTTGATGTCGCTCCGGTGACGCTGGCCATCTCCGCCGAAGTGATCCAGAAGCAGGCCTCCCGCGCCCAGCAGCTCACGCAGAAGGGCGTGGAGATCTTCCCGCTGCATCCTGTTGCACCGGGCTCCACCGAAATGGATCTGCGGCCACTGATGGAGCATCTGTCCAAGGTCCACCAGGCCAGCAATGTGCTGGTCGAAGGCGGCGGCAGGCTTCACGGCTCGCTGATCCGCCAGAAACTGGCCGATCAGCTGCGCGTGTTTGTGTCGCCTCGCATCATTGGCGACGCCAGAGCCCCTTCAGGCATTGCGGGACTGGACTGCCCGAGCATGAAGCACGCGATGACCGTCCATCCTGCGAAGGTGACGGTGATGGGCGATGATGTACTGCTGGATTACAACCTGCGTTGAAATACACGACAGGTCATTCTTCCTGAAAGCTCAACCACAGAACGATACATCAACAAAAAGAGCCCAGGTTCATTGAACCTGGGCTCTGGTCTTTCATTCACACTTCGCCGTAACGAAGGGTTCTTTAGAAGTAATCCTGCAGCGCCTGAACATCCCACGAGCCGGACTTGAGGGCCGCGATGGCCTGCACGGCCGCGGCGGCGCCGGTGGTGGTGGTGATCATCGGCACGTTGAAGCGGACTGCGGTCGAACGCAGGCGGCCTTCATCGGTGTCCAGACCCTTGCGGCTGGGCGTGTTGATCAGCAGGGCCACTTCGCGGTTCTTGATCAGGTCCACCGCGTTGGGGCGGCCTTCGCTGATCTTCTTGACCATCTCGGTCTGAATGCCCTGGCTGGCCAGGTATTCATGCGTGCCCTGGGTGGTGACCACCGAGAAGCCCATCTGCAGCAGCTTGCGGGCCACATCGACGATGTGAGCCTTGTCGTTGCGACGCACCGACAGGAACACCTTGCCCGAGGTGGGCAGCACGGTGTTGGCGGCCATCTGGCTCTTGGCAAAGGCGATGGGGAAGCTGCGGTCGATGCCCATCACTTCGCCCGTCGAGCGCATTTCCGGGCCGAGGATCACGTCCACGCCGGGGAACTTGCTGAAGGGGAACACCGATTCCTTCACCGAGGTGTGCTTCGGGGTGACTTCTTCGGTCACGCCCAGTTCCAGCAGGCTCTTGCCCGTCATGACCTTGGCGGCCAGACGTGCCCAGGAGATGCCCGTAGCCTTGGACACGAAGGGAACCGTACGCGAGGCGCGGGGGTTCACTTCGAGCACGTAGATTTCGTAGCCCGTCCCTGCGACCGGGTCGGGGCGACGGATGGCGTACTGCACGTTCATCAGACCGCGGACGCGAAGAGCCTCGGCCAGTCGGCGCGACTGATCCTTGAGCTTCTCGACCACATCGGCAGGCAGCGAGTAGGGCGGAATCGCACAGGCGCTGTCGCCCGAGTGAATGCCCGCTTCTTCGATGTGTTCCATCACGCCGCAGACCAGGCTGCGCGACTTGCGACGCTCATCGTCATCGGGAGCGCCGGCGACGAAGCTGCGCTGGTTTTCCGAGCCGTTGACCGAGGAGGTGTCGTAGTCGGCGATCACGTCCACGTCGCACTCGATGGCTTCGGAGAGGAACTTGTCGATCAGGATGGGCTGGTCGGGCATGTCCGACGCGCCCAGGGCGATCTTCATGTAGTGACGCAGCTGAACGTCGTCGAAGACCGTTTCCATTGCGCGGCCGCCAAGCACGAAGCTCGGACGAACCAGCACGGGGTAGCCGATACGCTTGGCCACTTCCAGCGCCTGTTCGGCGTTGAAGGCGATGCCGTTGGCGGGCTGACGCACGCCAAGTGTCTTGAGCAGCTCGGCGAACTTCTCGCGGTTGCCCGACAGGTCGATGGATTCAACGCTGGTCCCGATGATGGGCACGTTGTACATCGACAGGCCGTGGGCCAGGTTCAGCGGAGTCTGGCCGCCGAACTGAACGATCAGGCCATGCACGAGGTTTTCGTCGGCATCGCCGTTGAGGCGTTCGTAGATGTTCAGCACGTCTTCGAGCGTCAGGGGCTCGAAGAACAGCAGGTCGGACGTGTCGTAGTCGGTCGAGACGGTTTCCGGGTTAGAGTTGACCATCACCGACTCGTAGCCCAGATCGCCGGCGGCGAAGGCAGCCTGCACGCAGCAGTAGTCGAACTCGATGCCCTGGCCGATGCGGTTGGGGCCGCCGCCAAGGATGATGACCTTCTTCTTCTTGCTGACGCGGATTTCGTCGTCAGCTTCGAACTTGCCATTCTTGTAGATGGGCGATTCGTAGGTCGAGTAGTAGTAGGGGGTGGCTGCTTCGAATTCAGCAGCGCAGGTGTCCACCAGCTTGTACACCGGGGTGATGCCCAGCTTCTTGCGGTAGGCACGCACATCGAGAATGCTCTGCGAACCGATGTGGCCAAGGTAGATGTTGGCCAGCTGCGCGTCGGAGTAGCCCATCTGCTTGGCCTGGAAGAGCACTTCCTTGGGCACATCGTGGAGGTGTTCGTAGCTCAGCAGCACGTCTTCGAAGTCGACAAGCTGCTTGAACTGGTCGAGGAACCACGGGTCCATGTTGGTGGCTTCGTGGATGCGCTCGATGCTCCAGCCCATCTTCATCGCGTAGCGGACGTAGAAGTAACGGCCCTGCGAAGGAACGTTGAGCTTGCGGCTGAGCTTGTCGATGTTGATGGGGTACTGCAGTTCCTGCGGCGAACCATCAGCGGGTTGCAGCTTGGCAGCCAGACGGGCGACCTGCTGGCCGATGTTGCCCAGCGACGCAATGATGCTGTCGAGCTGCTTCTGATCGGCTTCGCTCAGCAGATCACGCTTGGAGGTATTGGGGATCAGCAGTTCCGCAGCCTGCAGGCTGGTCTTGCCACCGCCGAGCTTACGCAGCGAGGCCAGCACATCGGGATGCTCGGTGCGCAGCCAGGTGAGGGTCTGCTTGAGGGTGGTCAGGAACTTGTCCTGCGCGTCCAGGCCGAAGCCGAAACGCTTGATTTCCATCGAACGCAGGCCCTTCTGGAAGCTTTCCTTGAAGGTGCGGCCGATGCTCATGGCTTCGCCCACGCTCTTCATCTGCGTGGTGAGGGTTTCGTCGGCTTCGGGGAACTTTTCGAAGGTCCAGCGGGGGATCTTGGTCACCACGTAGTCGATGGTCGGCTCGAAGCAGGCCACCGTCTTGCCCGTGATGTCGTTGGGCAGTTCCCAGAGGTTGTAACCCACCGCCAGCTTGGCGGCGATCTTGGCGATGGGGAAGCCCGTCGCCTTGGACGCCAGCGCGGAAGAACGGCTGACGCGGGGGTTCATTTCGATGACGATCATGTCGCCCTTGTCAGGGTCGATGGCAAACTGGATGTTCGACCCGCCGGTTTCCACGCCGATGGCGCGGATGATGGCCAGAGCGGCGTCGCGCATCATCTGATATTCGCGGTCGGTGAGCGTCTGGGCCGGGGCCACGGTGACCGAGTCGCCGGTGTGCACGCCCATGGCGTCGATGTTTTCGATCGAGCAGACGATGACCACGTTGTCGTCGCGGTCACGCATTACTTCCAGTTCGTATTCCTTCCAGCCAATGATCGACTGGTCGATCTGAATCTGGCTGGTCATCGAGGCGTCCAGGCCGCGACGGGCGATGTTTTCAAACTCTTCGCGGTTGTACGCGATGCCGCCACCCGTACCGCCGAGGGTAAAGGCAGGGCGGATGATGGCGGGCAGGCCGGTTTCTTCAACAATGGCCCAGGCCTCTTCCATCGTGTTGGCGATGCCCGCGCGAGGCATCTTCAGGCCGATGCTCTCGACGATGTCCTTGAAGATCTTGCGGTCTTCAGCGCGGTAGATCACCTCGCGGCTGGCGCCGATCATTTCAATGCCATACTTGGCCAGGATGCCATCGTCGTACAGCTTGCAGGCGCAGTTGAGCGCCGTCTGGCCGCCCAGGGTGGGCAGCAGGGCGTCGATGTGGTACTTCCCGCCCTTTTCCTTTTCGATGATCTTGGTGACTGCTTCGGGGGTGATCGGCTCGATGTAGGTACGGTCGGCCGTCTCCGGGTCGGTCATGATCGTCGCCGGGTTGGAGTTGATCAGGACGATCTGGTACCCCTCCTCGCGCAGCGCCTTACATGCCTGCGTACCCGAGTAGTCGAACTCGCAGCCCTGGCCGATGACGATCGGACCGGAGCCGATGATGAGGATGGTTTTGATGTCGGTGCGTTTAGGCATGGGCGGTTTTGATGTCTTGCGTCGGGGGGTTGTTGTGGTTCAAATCTATTGAGCTTGAGGGATAGCCGCCCCTGCGCATGGCAAGGCCGGTTTTTCCCATCACTCAAACGCGCCAATGTTATCGTCTGGGGGGCTAAAACACAAAGCAGCCAGCCCTCCATGCCTCTCCCCGGAACCCGCCGGGACAAGCGAGGCTGCGACGTTTAACCTCCTGCATCGCCAGAGGCTTACCAAAGTGGCTCCTGCATGCTGCCACGCAGCTGGAAACGCCTGAGGATGTGTCCATTTTGTGGAAGAAATGGACGAACCCGTGGCTGATAGAATCGTAACGTGATTCGCAGCTCATTTTTATAAAGAAGAGATCGTATGACGCTCCTGCCCAGCCGAGTTCTGACTGTCAGCATCGCCCGCACGCCGGCGGTGGTCTATGCCTTTGCGGGCAATCCGGCGAATCTGCCCCAGTGGGCCGCCGGGCTCGGTGCCCAGATCGTCAAGGAGGGCGATGAATGGCTCATCCCTTCCCCGCAGGGGCAGGCCAGGCTGCGCTTCATGCCCGACAACGCGCTGGGCATCATGGATCACACCATCACGCTGCCTGACGGGCAGGTGATTGATGTGCCCATGCGGGTGGTCCCCAACGGAACGGGCAGCCTGGTGATGTTCGTCCTCTACTGCCAGCCCGGGATGTCGGAGGAGCAGTTCGAGCAGGATGCCGCGGTGGTGGAGAACGACCTCAAGACCCTCAAGGCCATTCTGGAAGCCCAGCCCGCGCAGGCGTAAGACGATTAATCCTGACCAGGATGCGATTTCCAGTAGTCATAGATGCTGAGCATTGTTAAGGTATCGGCGACTCACATCACGACTGCCAGGAGGAGTTGAAGCATGAAAATTGGTGTCATCAGCGATACCCACGACCGTCTGCCCACATTCCGCAGAGCGGTGGCGCTGTTCCAGCGCCTGAAAGTCGATGCCATCTTTCACGCCGGCGATTACATCGCCCCCTTCGCAGCCAAGCTGATCAGCCCGCAGGCCATCGCCACGCCGGTGTATGCGGTCTATGGCAACAACGATGGCGAGAAAGCCGGTCTCAAGTCGGTCCTGCCTCAGATTGTCGATGGTCCGCTGCGGGTGACGCTGGGCGGAAAGGTCATTGTCATGCACCACTTCATCGACTGGCTCAAGCCATCCGACATCGTGGGGGCCCATGTGGTCATCACCGGCCACACGCATCAGGTGATCAACGAAACCAAGGGCAATACGCTCTTTCTCAACCCCGGCGAATGCTGTGGCTGGGTGACGGATAATTGCACCGCCGCGGTGCTGGATCTGAACACGCTGACCGCGGAAATCATTCAGGTTCATGAGTGATCGATGTTCAGTCGGATTTCTGAATAACGACTCACGACGCGCAACATCAAAGCCCCGGCATTGCATGCCGGGGTCTTTTCATTCTCTGTGTACAAGATCTGTGGATGCCCGCTTTCGCGGGTATGACGGAAGGGGGCATCACCTGTGGAGATAACTTAACCCATCCACCCTCACTCATTCTTCCCCGCCCGAAGACTGCATGTGACGGATCTGCGAGATCAGTTCCTGCGGGTGGTTGGCGAACGCCATGGCGTCTTCGAGTGCCACCTGATTGGTGTGCACCAGGTGGGCCAGGGAGTGTTCAAGGGTGGTCATGCGTTCGGTCTGCAGGTCGCGCGTCTTGGTCTGGAGGATCGAGTAAAGCTGCTCAATCTTGCGGGTACGGATGATGTTGGCCGTGGCGTAGGAGTTGTTGAGGATCTCCATCGCCACCACGCGGCCGGTCCCGTCGGCTTTGGGGACCAGCTTCTGACAGATGATGTACGCCAGGCCCAATGACACCTGATTGGCAATTTCATCCTGGCGCTCGGCCGGGAACATATCCAGCAGACGCGTGAGCGTGCCACGCACGTCACGGGTATGCAGCGTGGAGAACACCAGATGGCCTGTTTCGGCGGCGGTGAGCGTCCACGACGCAGAGTCGCGGTCACGCATTTCGCCGACGAAGATCACGTCGGGGTCTTCACGCAGACAGTCGCGCAGGCCACGCTCGTAGCTGGGCACGTCACGCCCGACTTCGCGCTGGGAAATCATCGCGGCGTGGCCCTGCAGCTGATATTCGATGGGGTCTTCCAGCGTGATGATGCGGCAAGGATCCTGCTGGGCAACGCGCGAAATCAGCGAGGCAATCGTCGTACTCTTACCTGCCCCGGTGATGCCCGTCACCAGCACCAGCCCATGCTCCAGGCGGACGATGTCCTCCCAGCAGCGATTGGGGAACCCGATGGACTCCACCGGGGGCGGATTGGTGTCCAGCGCACGAATGGCCAGAGCAAGGCCGTCGGCATCGTGGAAGATGTTGAGACGAAACAGCATGTCGCCCGACCCCAGCGAGCTGTCGACCGATCGCTCGGTTTCCAGGCTCTTCCAGTCCTCCTCGGAGAGCATCGACCGGGCAATGCGGGCGACGGTTTTCTCGTCGAGTGGAGCGCCTTTGATGCGCGTCAGGCGGCCGTCGACGCGGTAGGTGGGCGGCGAGCCTGTCTTGATATGCAGGTCCGACACCCGCAGGCTGCCACGCTGTTTAAAGTAGTCCAGAAGGTCACGCACGCTCAGCTGATGGGTTTCAGAGACGGCGTAGACCTTCTCATCCAGATTCAGTGTCGGTTGCGTCATGCAAAAGATTCTACTCGAACAATGCTGCAGGCAATGGGCCATAGCCTGCCTTTGAACCGATACATAGAATCGGGCACGTGTCAGGCCTGTCATCGGAGGTATGAATGAAGATCAGCTTCAGCAGTTTCACCTGTCCCATGTGGGAACTGGGCCAGATTCTCAGCACGGCCCGCGATTGTGGCTATCACGGCGTGGATATTCGCGTCGACGCTAATCATCATCATGGCGTGGAAATCGATACCACCCCCGAAAGGCGAAAAGCCCTGGCGCATGAAATCCGCATCAGCAGCATTGAGCCCATCTGCCTGTCGACAGGGATTCAGCTGATCCACAAGGATTCGCTCGAGCTGATTCAAAGCCGCATCAAGCTGGCCGCCGATCTGAAGTTCAAAGCGGTGCGCGTGCTCTGTGGCCATCCCGAAGACCCCATGACGCCCGCCGAGATCGTTGAACTCCTGGCGCCGCGTGTGAGACAGGCCGCAGTGCTCGCCGAGCGTCAGCATCTGGAGCTGTGGATCGAAACCCATGATGAGCTGTCCAAGGGCAGGCTCATGGCAGCGGTGATCAGCGAAGCCGCCCACGATAACGTGGGGGTTGTCTACAACACGCTGCATCCCTATCGCATGGGTGAATCGGCCCAGGAAACGCTGGCCGCGCTGGGCAAGCGCATTGCCTATGTGCGTTTCCACGACGGGCTCAAGGATCCTGAAAAGGTGGTCGTCTGCCCGATGGGCAGGGGACATCTGCCGCTGGATAAGATTTTCTCAGGCCTGCTGACCATTCCCTACAACGGCTATCTCTGCGGCGAGTGGTTCCACGAGCAGTATGGCCATTCGCCTCTCGAAGCGTTGCAGCTTTACTACAAGGAAATCACCCGCCTGATCGAACTCCACCAGGCGGCGCTGGATTTCAATGAGTGATTGCGGGTTTGCTGCGTGATGGCGGTATGATGCGGTGAATTATCAAGCGTCATCACCAGCCGCCACGATAAACCTCCCATTGCCCTGTTGTGCGGGTCGTCTATTTATTTCAGGTCTGTCACTGTCACCAGCCTGCCTGAGGAGGTTTCATGTCCAATGCGCGCATCAATCTGTTCTGGCTGATCATCTTTACCCTGACGCTGCCTCTGGCGGTGGTGATGTCGACGCATCTGGCACGCAAAAGTTTTGAACGGGTGAAGCTCGGCGGGCAGGTTGTCACCGTCAAGGGATATGCGGAGAAACCGATCGTTTCCGATTTCGGCCAGTGGTCGGCGGAGATTGTGGAACGCCACGCCGACAGAACCACGGCCTATCGCCAGCTCGAAGAAAGCAGGGCCAAGACCCTGGCCTATCTGGAAAACAAAGGCGTACCAGCATCGCAGGTGGCTCTGGACCCGGTGACGATCCGAACACTTCACGCCCGCGATCAGCGGGGGAATCTGCTCAACGAGATTGAGCTTTATGTGGTCAGTCAGCGGCTGGGGGTGTCATCGAACGATGTCGGCCGCGTGGCCACGATTGCCCGCGACGCCAGCATCCTGATTCGTGATAACGTGGAACTGGTGGCCGATTCACCTGTCTACATCTGCACGAAGCTGGAAGACTACAAGATTGAAATGCTCGCCGCGGCCACAGAGAACGCCAGGCTCCGGGCCCAGCAGCTCATCGCGGGCAGTCAGAGCAAACTGGGCAGCCTGAAAACCGCCAGCCAGGGTGTCTTTCAGATCACCCCGGCCTATTCCACGGAAGTATCAGGCTACGGCGTGAATGACACCACCAGCATTGAGAAGTCGATCAAAGCGGTGGTGACGGTGGAGTACAACATCATCCCGTAAGCCGGTGGGGACTATCTGCGCATGAAAAAACCCTCGCCTTGTGAGCGAGGGTTTTTTGTTTGATTTATCCGATCACCGGTCGTGCGAGGACGACTTATTTGCCACCCACGCTGTAGCGGGCGAACTTGGTGATGGTGACACCCTTGGGCAGGATTTCCTTGATGCGCTTCTTGTCGTCCTTGATGAACAGCTGAAGCAGCAGGGTGTTGTCTTCGTAGAACTTGCGGATCTTGCCAGCGACCATCTTCTCGGCGATCTGTTCGGGCTTGCCCTGTTCGATGGCCTGAGCCTTGGCGATGGCCTTTTCCTTTTCGATCACGTCGGCCGGGACGTCAGCTTCGACGATGCCGATGGGGGTGATCGGGTTGGCGACGATGTGCTGGCAGATTTCACGCAGCAGCTCGGTCGAGATATCAGCGCCGGCTTCGAGGCTGACTTCGACGATGGCGCCGACCTTGCCGTTGAAGTGCACGTAGCTGCCAACCTTCTTGCCAGCGCTGCCACCCAGGACCGTACCACGGGCGAACTGAGCGTTTTCCTTGGTGGTCAGGCGGATGGCGTCGATGGCCTGCTGGATGGCGTCAGTCTTGGTGACTTCGCCGGCGGGCTGAGCCAGAGCTTCCTTGGCGACCGTGGCGGCCATGGCCTTGAAGCCTTCGTTGGTGGCGGTGAAGTCGGTTTCGGTGTTGACTTCGATGATGGCGGCCTTGGTGTTGTCAGCATCCACAGCGGCTTCAACGCGACCTTCGGCACTGGTGCGGTCAGAGCGGCTGTCCATCTTGGCCAGGCCCTTCTGACGCAGCAGGTCCATGGCCTTCTGCAGGTCACCATCGGTTTCAGCCAGAGCCTGCTTGCATTCCATCATGCCCAGGCCAGACTTCTGGCGAAGTTCCATTACGTCCTTGGCGCTGATCGCCATGCTTGATCTCCAGTATTCAAAAGAGTCGGGATATTGCTTGGAATTCTACGCAGCCACGAGGAGCCGCGTAAACGAATCGTCGGCGTTGTGTTCTGAAGGCAACTGACGCTGCGATCAACCAACACAACGCCGACGATGGTGTAGAGACAGACTTTGAAGGTTCATTCCGGAGCCTCAGCCCCGATTCAAACCTGCTCAGGCCTGGGGAGCTTCGACGACTTCAGGCTTTTCATCGCCTTCAGCGCGGAACTGCGAGCGGCTGCTGCGACGACGGCCCTGATTGGCCGAACCTTCAGCCTGGGCATCCTTGTCGATGGCCTGCTTGCGGTTCTGCTTGCCTTCCATCACCGCGGCGCACAGGCTCTGGATGACCACTTCGATGGCGCGCATCGCGTCGTCGTTGCCCGGGATCGGGATGTCGGCGAAGTCAGGGTCAGAGTTGGTATCGATCAGACACACCGTGGGGATACCCAGCTTGCGGGCTTCCTTGACGGCGTTGATTTCGCGGCTGACGTCAACCACGACCATGGCGCCGGGGAGCTTGGTCATGTTGCGGATGCCGTCGAGGTTACGCGTGATCTTGGTCTGCTCGCGACGGATCTGGCTTTCCATCTTCTTGGAGTAGTTGGCGATTTCGCCAGTCTTTTCCAGAGCTTCGAGCTCTTCGAGGCGCTTGAGGCGCTCGCGGATGGTGCGGAAGTTGGTCAGCGTGCCGCCGAGCCAGCGCTCGGTGACGAAGTGCATGCCGGTTTCACGGACATGCTTTTCGATGGTGGCGCGAGCCTGACGCTTGGTACCCACGAACAGCACGTCTTTACCCGAGGCAACGGTGCTGGTGAGGAACTTGCGGGCCAGCAGCAGACCCTTGATGGTGGCCTTGACGTCGATGATATGGATCTTGTTGCGCTTGCCGAAGATGTAGGGGGCCATCTTCGGGTTCCAGTTCGTGGCGCGGTGGCCAAAATGAATCCCTGCTTCAACCAGATCCTTGACGAGCGATGACATGGAGTCTTCTCCTTAGCAGCGACACCGCGTAGTGACATGGTCAGCCTGGGCCGACGGCCGGTTCAGGGGGTTGTACACCCTGGCCTCCGTGACGGCTTCGGTTGCCCTACGCACAAGGGCGCTTCGTGACATTTTGAAATCGGGTCAGCCGACTTCTGCAGACGAACATTGTCTGACTGGCAGCCCATTTGCCGCTTCAATCAGGCTGATGCTGACCGCATCAACATCCAAGATTGTAACGCCCACCCCTGCCGCTGCAAATGACCCGGGCCCCGTCCGGCCCCAAAGCAAGGGTATATCCCGCCCCGGGAAGGCGGATTGAGGCTCCTTCCGGGGCAGTTTTGACTTATCCCCAGACCTTCCCCGGACCGGGTGGGGATGCGGGAAAATGTAAATTTCGACAGTTTCGCAAGAAAAAATAGCAGGCGATTGGACTTTCTGCCTGGCATATTCGATATTTCTGGTGGCTGAACGACCTGCGGCGACGCAGGCCCCCGCCTCAGCCGCCGACGCCGCTGGGCGTCACTCGACTCCGGGAGCACCTGACGGGTGCATTACGGGATTGAGGCCCGGAAGAAACGTATTGACCCAACTGAAATCTCGCCGCAATCCATTGCCACCATGTGGTGGCGAACTGTGTTGTTGTCTGTCAGGCCTGGCCGTTCCATGTGGCGTGGAACCCCAGCCCATCGATGAAAGGATGGAGACATGCTCTCCGCGATTCTTGGTCCCTCGGGTTCTGAACGTCGTGTTTACTGCCTTGTTGCTCTGACCGTGGCGCTGATGCCCGTCATGAGCCTGATCACCTGGCTGGTGGCTCCGCTGCAGACCGCTTTCGACATCGCCTACATCGGCACCCTGGCCGCCGGCGTGCTGGTGTGGGGCTCGGTGATGTGCTACGGCGCGGTGCGCGTGGCCGTGACCGCCATCCAGGCTCAGACCCCGGTCGAAGCCGAACTGGATACCGACCCCATCCACGAAACCGCCGCCGCCTGAACAGGGTTGCAAGTTTGAACGAGCAATAAGCCCAGGTCGATGGACCTGGGCTTTTTGTTATTTGGATCGGTCCAGTTGTCAGATCATGTTTGATGCGGTGGATCGGTGGGCTGTTAAGCTCCGACGCTGAGCTTGTTGAGGTTGCCCTTACGATTCAGTAAAGGCTGGCAATCTTTGATCAGAAATTCTTCCACCTCATACCTGCCCAGGTGAACTGGCATGGTCGCGACTGAACAGGCGCTGACGAAACTTGTTACCTGTTGATCTTCGTCGACATCGAAATATTTCTTTTTGCCATTTCTCTCTTTGAGGTCGTAGTTCAGGATGAAGACACCAATGTGACGCCTCAACGCGGAGAAATAAGTCTGCGTGTGATGCGTAATCAGCCGTTCGGCAATGCTCGAGCTTTCTCCAACATAAATCAGGCGACCATCGGGATCTTTAACAAGGTACAAGCCCGGCCCCTCTGGCAATGTCGCATCAGACCATCGGGTGAATTGACTGGCAAGTGCCCGGGTGGCTCCCTCCTGAATAAGCTTTGCCGAATTAGCCTGAGCGAGTTCCCATAGAGCTGTAGAGGAACTGGGGGGAGCAACATTTCTTTTGTCGAGTTGAAACCGGTTGAGCCTGGTTGGAATATTGACGATTCCAAAGTCTTCAATTTCCTTACGGCCGATACATGTTTCCATGGCCTGAATCGTAAAGGTCTCGATGGAGACAGGAGAAAGATTCTCGCAGGTAGCCGTAAGTTTCAGATAGGTTTTGTAAAAGGTGGATGTGCGTGCGGCGAACTGTTGTCTGGTCCTCGCGCGGAGACTTATAGCTTCCCCGACGTAGACAGGCAGGCCATCAAGCGAGATCAGATAATTGCCCGCTTTGTCAGACTCGATAGAGCGATAGGACTGGACTGGTTGATACCTTAATGCAGTGATTCCACTGGCTAAAAATTCATCTGAGCGATTCTGAAGCTCATCCCACGAAACAGACGTTGTCATGGTTCCCCCGGAATGGATGTGAAAAGTTTTACTCGGTGGTTTTGGTCATCTGCTCAATAAACGCGTTGGCCTGGGCGATGGATTTTTCCATGTCGGCGATCAGGGTCTGGATCTCAGACTGCAGCTGAGCGCTGGTTCCCTGCAGGGAAGCGATGGCCTGGGCGTTGAGGTTGTGCTTGAGGTAGAGCACCTGATCGGAGAAGCGGTCGAGCACGGGCTGCATCTTCGACTCGGCGTTCTTCATGGCCGCGATCAGCTGATCGTAATGCTGGCGGGTCTGGCGCAGCTGGGCTTCGCTCTGGGCACGCAGGCTCGGGGTCTTGTACTGGTCCAGCTCCGACTGCCATTCCTTGAAGAGGGCTTCGCCGACGTCTTCGACCGATTCAATCCTGCTGCGCACGGCTTTGGCACGGGCGGTGCTGCGGTCATATTCATTACGCAGCGATTCATACGTCGTCTGCAGTTCGCTGGGAGGCGTACCCACCACGCTCATGAACTTTTCGAGGGAGCTGCGGAACTGCTGCTTGGCGTCTTCCTGGGCGTCACGGGCCTTTTCAACACGGGACACCAGCACATCACGCTTCTGGTAGCCGAAGCTTTCCATCAGGTTGTACTTGGCCGACGAGCAGCCGGTGAGTGCGATCAGCGAAGCCAGCAGCACAACTGCCAGCGTGGACTTGTGAAGGATCGACTGGAGCATGTAAGTGTCTCCCTGAAAGAGTGATGCCTTGAGTTTAACAGACGGGCATCGTTTCTCCGAGCATTGGACGCTCGGCCTGGCCTGCGGGTTCCAGAAAAAAACAGCCCCGGACGCCAGGCGGCCGGGGCAGGGGATCTATCCATCAGGCAGGCTGTTACCCGCTTATCGCTTGTATTCGATGCGCGGGGCGTCGCCCCACATCATTTCCAGGTCGTAGTGGGCGCGGGTGTTGACCTCGAAGAGGTGGACCATCACTTCCACCAGGTCGGTGACAACCCAGTTGGAGGCCTGGTCGGCGTCGGTCCCGAACTTCTCGAGCTTGTACTCGCGGGCCAGCTTGGCCACATCGTTGGACACCGAGCGGATCTGACGATCGCTGGTACCCGAGCCGATGATGATGTAGTTGGTCAGGTCAGACATGCCACGCACGTCGAGGATGACCACGTCCGTGCAATGCAGGTCCACCATGTGACGGGCGGCTTCGACGACAAACTTGGCCGTCAGTTCCGCCTGGGTGGGCTCGACGCGCTTGCTGGGTCGCTTCGCGGCGGGCTTCTTCGCTTCGCCGGCGGCTTTGGTGGTGGTCTTCTTCGTAACCTTCTTCACCGTTTTGGCAGCAGCCTTCTTTTCAGGCTTGTCGGCGGCTTTACGGGTGGTCTTCTTTTTCGGATTCACAGAGTCGCTCATGGTGTTCTCGATCGGGTTGGAAAAACAGCAGCCTCATTGGGCTGCTGTTGGTTAGCGTACCAGTTTTTTCGTCGAAACGAAGTACGTTAAGAAAGTTTAAGCCACCTGGACACAATCGGGCTGTACTGAATGATCAACCCTGCAAAGACAATGGACACGATGGCCACCAGCTTGAAGAGGATGTTGATCGACGGGCCGGAGGTGTCCTTGAAGGGGTCGCCCACGGTGTCGCCCACCACGCCGGCTTTGTGAGCGTCGGAGCCCTTGCCTCCCAGCTGGCCGGTTTCGATGTACTTCTTGGCGTTGTCCCACGCGCCGCCCGAGTTGGCCATGAAGATGGCCACCGCAAAGCCGCTGATCAGCGAGCCGGCCAGCAGACCCATCACCCCGGCGATGCCCAGGATCAGACCCACCACGATCGGAACGATGATGGCGATGATGGCCGGGCGGGCCATTTCCTTCTGAGCGCCTGCGGTGCTGATGGCCACACAGGTGGCGTAGTCGGGATAGCTCTTGCCATCGACGGTGACGCTGTCAGGCCACTTGAGGGGATTGGCGATGTCCTGCTCGTTCATGCCGTTGGCCTTGAAGCCCTGACGCATGATGGCGAACTGCCTGCGGCATTCCTTCATCATCGCATACGCAGCCCGGCCGACGGCGTTCATCGTCATCGAGCAGAACGCGAAGACCAGCAGCACCCCGATGAACATGCCCGCAAAGACACGCGGATTCATGAGGGTGACATCGAAGTAGTTGAGCAGATCGGGAATCGAAGCTGTGCTGGCCGGAACAATCTCGAAGGAGCGGGGCGTTTCCCCGTTTTCAAACTGGCCCACGTAGACGTTGGAACGCGGGTTCCAGGCCAGCGTGAAGGGTTCTCCATTGCTCAGCGATTCGAGGATCGACTGCTTGTGATGCTGAACCAGCAGCAGCCCGGCGTCGAGCGAAGCGCGGTCGGTGGCAGGCTGGCCATCGCGCGCCACCAGGAACAGGCCGTGGTCCTGATACGCCACCAGCTTCTGCTCAGGCAGCGAAGCATCGTGGTGTACGACGTTCTTCACCAGGCTGGTCTGAACGGTGATGATATACGCCGCCAGCAGCGCCAGGGCCGTGAGGGCTGCGGAACCGATGGCAAAGCCCTTGCCCGTGGCCGCGGTGGTGTTGCCCAGCGAGTCGAGCATGTCCGTGCGCTGACGGACGATGGGGGGCTGGTGCGACATTTCCGCGTTACCGCCTGCGTTGTCGGCGATGGGGCCGTAAGCGTCAGTTGCCAGCGTGATGGCCAGCGGAAGCAGCATGCCCACCGCGGCGATGGCGATACCAAAGACGCCCATGAGCAGCGTGTCGTTCCCGCCCGCCGCCACGAAGGCAATGAGCATGGTGATGACGATGGTCAGCAGCGGAACCCAGGTGGACATCATGCCTTCGGCGATGCCGGCGATGATGACCGTCGCCGGGCCCGTTTCCGACTGCTCGGCGATGCGGCGGGTCGGCTTGTGGTCGTAGCTGGTGTACACCTCCGTGCCATGAGCAATCACCAGGCCCGCGATCAGACCCACGACGATGGCCACCCAGATGCCCACCCAGGAGACTTCTTTAAGATCACCGATCAGCCAGTAGAGAATCGCGCCCGAGGCGGCGATCACGATGGCCGAGCAGGTCCACACGCCGATATGCAGGCTCTTGAGCAGCGAGGCCAGCGTGGCGTTTTCCTTCGTGCGGATGGTGTAGATCGACAGGATCGAGGCGATGATGCCCATGCCCGCCAGCGACAGCGGGACGATGGTCAGCGCCATGGTGTCCTGAACGCCCATGTTGATGCGAAGAGCAGCAGCGGCGGCCAGGGCAGTGGAGGCCAGGATTGCGCTGTAGAACGATTCGTAGAGGTCCGCGCCCATGCCGGCCACGTCGCCGACGTTGTCGCCCACGTTGTCGGCGATGGTGGCGGGGTTGCGGGCGTCGTCTTCGGGGATGCCTGCTTCCACCTTGCCAACGAGGTCAGCACCCACGTCAGCGGCTTTGGTGTAGATGCCGCCACCCACGCGGGCAAAGAGCGATTGAAGCGACACGCCCAGCGCGAAGGAGAGGGTCACGGTGGTGATCTCCACCAGTCCGTTAGTGAAGTGGTGGTCGAAGACCTGCGTGAGCAGATAGAACCAGATGGTGATATCCAGTAGACCAAAGCCGGTGACGCACAGGCCCATGACCGCGCCGGCGCGGAAGGCGACCTTCAGGCCGTCGTTGAGTGAGTTGCGGGCTGCATGAGCCGTGCGGGCCGAGGCGCTGGTGGCCGTCTTCATCCCCAGGAAGCCGCAGAGCCCCGAGAAGAACCCGGCGACCGGGACACCCAGCGCCGAGAGCCTGGGCTGCAGATCCAGAAAGGACATGACAATCAGCGCCAGCACCAGCAGGGCGAAGACCGCGATGATGATGCGCCACTGGCGGGCCAGATAGGCATAGGCCCCTTCGCGCACGGCTTTGGCGATGCGGATCATCGCTGCATCGCCTTCTTCATGCTTCATCACGCCCTTATAGAAGAACAGGGCAAAGAGCAGAGCCAGAATGCCGCCCGTGGGGGCAAACCAGAAAGCAGGAGGAAGTTCGCCAACCGAACTGGCCAGCAGAGGGGTCGAGTTTACGTAAGCCTGCATGGCTGGCTGAATAGAAGCCGACGATGATGGCATGCTGTTTATCCCTGGTTTGACAATAGATTACGATGTCTGGCCAGTGGGGTATAAGCTTGGCTGGCTGTCGTAATCCCGCTCTCCCGGCCCTAATTTACGCCATTTGCTTTAGAAATGTTTCTAATTATGGGGGTCTGAAGACAGAAAAACCTCTCACGATGAACCAGCCCAGTCCCGCGGTCTGTATAAGACCGAACGAAACTGAACGTTCATGGTGAGAGGTAATCAATGCCGAGCGTCATACCCGAATCCCTTGCTGGTTGCAGGCAAGCGGGTGGTATGCGGTCAGACCACTATGGCGGCGCGTATCGCATCGCTGAGACACAGCCGGACTCAAAGCCCGGTCAATGGCTCAGAAACTCAGCGGCCTTCGCCGCCGTCACGCTTGGGGCCACGCTTGGCGCCAGCCTTGGGGCCACGCTTGGCGGGACCACGGCCGGTGGTGGGGCCTTCAGAGCGCTTGATGCTCTTGCGCAGCGCACGCTGCTTGCGTTCGCTGGGCTTTTCATAATATTCACGACGCTTGACGTCCTTGGTCAGCCCTTCTTTTTCACAGAGCTTCTTGAAGCGCCTCATCATCTGTTCAGCGCTTTCACCGGGACGAGCTTTGATACGGATCGCCATACTTTTCCTTTCAACGCTATTCAGCGAGCCAATCATTGTGGCAAAAATGTCCGAACGTTGCAACTGGCCCCCGCTGCCAGCCCATGAAAAAACCCGGACCGTCGGGTCCGGGTGGTTCTGGCAGCGTCAAAACAGCCTGAAAAAGCGTCGGGAATCGTCGGCTTACGCCAGTTCCATCAGCTTGCGCACACGGTCCTCGGTGGGGGGGTGGGTGGCAAAGAGCTTGGCGATGGACGCCCCGGCGAAGGGCTCAACGATGAACATGTGGTTCTGCGTGGGCATGGGCGTTTCCATCGGAATCCGCTGGGAATACGCCTCGAGCTTGCGCAGCGCATTGATCAGACCCATGGGCGTCCCGGCGATGCGGGCACCGTCGGCGTCGGCCACGAACTCCCGGCTGCGACTGACCGCCATCTGGATCAAGGCGGCTGCCAGCGGAGCCAGGAAGACCATCAGCAGCGCCGCCAGGGGATGGCCACCTTCGCGGTTATTTCCTCCACCACCCATCCACAGGCCCATGTACGCCAGGGCGCTGATGGCGCCGGCGATGACCGCTGCCACCGTGCTGATGAGCGTGTCGCGGTTCTTCACGTGGGCCAGTTCGTGGGCCATCACGCCTTCGAGCTCGTCGTAGGTCAGCAGGCGAAGAGCTCCGACGGTGACGGCGACCGCGGCTTTCTTCGGGCTTCGGCCTGTGGCGAAGGCGTTGGGGGCCTCCTGCGGGCAGATGTAGACCTTGGGCATGGGCAGATTGGCGTTCTGGGCCAGTCGGCGGACCATTTCAATCAGGTCGCCATGGGCCCGGGGATCGGCTTCCACCCCGCGCATCGCCGCCAGCGCGATCTTGTCGCTGAAAAAGAAGCTGATGATCGTGCTCACGCCACCAAAGAGGAAGGCAAGGATGACGGCTTCCGGTCGGCCGCCACCGATGAAGTAGCCTGCCAGCAGGATCAGGCCCATCATCAGGCCCAGCAGGACTGCTGTTTTGATGTTGTTTACAAATCGCGTCATGGTGACTCCTTTCTCCCATTCATCGACCCTGGGAAAACCGCCTGGCCTTCTTCGGGTCAGGCTGCCTTATTCTACGCATTACAAAAGAAAAAGTTCCCCATTCACGTACGCGGGAAACCGCCCGCATCTTTTGTCAGATCAGGGAGTTCCTGATGTGGGGATGTGCGGGGTTCTGGCGTGGGCTGCCCGGTGGGAGGGGGTGACAGAAGGGGTGGACCATGCACAAAGGGGCTATGTCATCGCGCAAGGCAGACGTATACCCCTCTTCACGCCTGAGCCTTATCCCCAGTGGCGGCATGAATGCCCGGCGTCATCAGGGCCGTGGCCTGTCGGGCACAGCGTTCCCATGTGAACTGGCTGGCGTAGGCGATGGCGCTGGCGCGGGGGATCTTCAATGCCTCCAGACAGGCCGTGCGCAGGTCGTCGTTCAGGGCGCCGCTGACGCCGGGTTTGACTACATCAATGGGCCCGGTGACGGGATACGCCGCGCAGGGCAGGCCGCAGGCGCCGGCTTCGAGCAGGACCACGCCGAAGGTGTCGGTCTTTGAGGGGAACACGAACACGTCGGCCGCGGCGTAGTGGCGGGTCAGGTCGTCG
>Ga0207868_1000400_pt1 | contig 49089 bp, 47 predicted proteins | sample Passage237B_FD_187370 | JGI IMG/M metagenome (GOLD analysis project Ga0207868, IMG submission 187370) | Cellulose adapted compost microbial communities from Newby Island Compost Facility, Milpitas, CA, USA - Passage2 37B (SPAdes) (version 3) ... | reverse complement strand
GGGCGTATGGCGGCAATGGCGACAGACAGGATGGCGGGGTGAGGCAACGGCGCGAATGCCCTCCCGCGCGCGCGGTCGCCGCGCCGGCGGTTCCGCCTTCGCGACGCGGGTCCGGCGCGCGGTTCCTGCCGGCCACGCTCGCCCTTGTCCTCGCGCTTGCGACCGCGGCGCCCACCGCCGCACAGACGATCGGCATCGCAGCGCCGGCTTCCGATGCCGTCGCCCTGCTCGGCGCCCAGATCAGGACCGGCGCCGAAATCGCCGCCGCCGTTCGCGGCATCCCGCCCGACCGGCTCGTCGTCGCCGACGACGGCTGCTCGGCCGAAGGCGGCGCCGAAGCCGCCCGGACATTTGTCTCCCGCAAGGTCGGCATCGTCGTCGGCTTCCTCTGCACGGAAGCGATCGAGGCGGCGCTGCCCATTCTCAGCCGGGCCGGCATTCCGGTCGTGACCCCCGGCGTCAGGACCGACGCCCTGACCGACCGCCGCGAGCGCACCGGCTGGCCCGTCTTCCGCACCGCGCCGCGCGACGACGACGAGGAGGAAGCGATCGCGGCCTATCTGCTGCCGCGCTGGCGCGACACGCTGTTCGCGCTGGTCGACGACGGCACCATCTACGGGCGCGAGCTCGTCGAAAGCTTCCGGCTCGCCGCCGAGATGGCCGGCCTCAAGCCGGTCTTCGTGGATACCTATCGCCCCCAGATGGACAACCAGATCGGCCTCGTGGCGCGGCTGCGGCGGGCCGGCGCGACGCATGTCCTGGTGGGCGGCGACCGCGCCGACGTGGCGATCATGGGCCGCGATGCGGCCGGCCTCGGCTACGCGCTCACCATCGCCGCCGGCGAGACGCTGCGGGCCGCCCCCGACGGGCCGCCGCTGGCCGAAGGAACATTGATGGTCGGCCTGCCCGAGCCGGCCGAAATCGCTGCGCCCGAGGCGCTCGCGGCCTTCGCCGTGCGCACGATCGTCCCCGAAGGCTACATGCTGCCCGCCTATGCGGCGGTCGAGATCGCGGCCCAGGCGCTCACCGAGGCCGAAGCCTCCGGCAAGCCGGCCGCAGACGTGCTCGGCACCGGAACCTTCGGGACGGCGCTGGGCGCGATCGCATTCGACGCCAAGGGCGACCTTGCGCACAACCCCTACCGGCTGTTTCGCCATGACGGCCGCACATTTGTCGAGGTGCCATGAAACCCGGAGCGCGAAACCTGATCACCGACGTCACCGGCCTTGCCGTCGGAAATTGCGACGATGCACGGCTTAAGTCCGGCGTCACCGTGCTCCTCTGCGACGAGCCCGCCGTCGCCGCCGTCGAGGTGCTGGGAGGCGCGCCCGGCACCCGCGAGACCGATCTGCTGGAACCGCACAATCTGGTGGAAGCGGTCGACGCGCTGGTTCTGTCGGGCGGCTCGGCCTTCGGCCTCGACGCGGCATCGGGCGTGCAGGCCTGGCTGCGCGAACGCGGGCGCGGCCTCGACGTCGCCGGGCACATCGTGCCGCTGGTGCCGGCCGCCATCCTGTTCGACCTGCCCAATGGCGGCGACAAGGACTGGGGCCGCTATCCCCCCTATCGCGACATGGGCCACGCGGCGGCGGAGGCAGCCGCGACGGACTTCGCCATCGGCACGGCGGGCGCCGGCGCCGGCGCATTGACGGCCGGCCTGAAGGGCGGGCTCGGCTCGGCCTCGGTGGTGATGGAGAACGGCATCACCGTCGGCGCTCTGGTGGCCGCCAATCCCGCCGGCTCCGTCACCGTCGGCCAGACGCCGCATTTCTGGGCGGCCCCGTTCGAGATCGGCGATGAGTTCGGCGGCCTCGGCCTGCCGTCTCCCCTTCCCGCCGACGCGGACGGCGTGCGCCTCAAGCACGAGGCGTCCGCCATGCCGGGCGCCAACACCACCATCGGCATCGTCGCTACCGACGCGAAGCTGACCAAGGCCGCGGCCAAAAGGCTGGCGATCGCCGCCCATGACGGTTTCGCCCGCGCGATCTGGCCCGTCCACACGCCGGTCGACGGCGATCTCGTCTTTGCCGTCGCCACCGGCCGCCACGAGGCCAGCCTGTCCGTCGACGACACGATCCGCCTTCACGCGGCGGCCGCCGCCGCCATGACCCGCGCCATCGCGCGCGCGATCCACGCCGCCCGCCCGGCGCCCGGCGACATTTTCCCGACCTGGACGATGCGGGCGGGGCGGGCCTGAACGAACCGGGGCGCAGAACCGCGCCTCCGCCAAGAAGGAGAGCAAGCCATGCCGGAGCCGCGAAAGACGCCGGGACGGACCGCCCTCGCCGCGGCCGCCCTGCTCGCAACGGCCGCGCCCGTCTCCGCCGGCGACGCCGCGACCATGAACGTGCTGGGCTTCAGCGCGGATGGAAAGGTCTTCGCCTTCGAGGAGTACGGCATCCAGGACGGCTCCGGCTTTCCCTATGCCAGCCGTTTCTACATCGACACCGCAACGGACCGCTTTTTGCCCGGCACGCCGGTGCGGGTGACGCTGGAAGACGAGGCCGCGACGGTCGCACAGGCGCGCTTGCAGGCGCGCCAGCAAAGCCAGATGATCTATCCCGACGAGACCTTTGCCGGCACGCCCGGCCATGCGGCCGGCCGCAACGCCATCACCGAGCTGACCGCGGATCCGTTCCGGATGACGGTCAATCCGCGCCCCGTCTTCCCGCCGATCGACGAGCCGCTTGGGTTCGCGCTCGAGGAAGTCTCCGTCGCGCAGCCGGAACGCTGCCGCGATCTCGGCGTCATCAAGGGGTTCCGGCTCGTCCGCACCGCCGCTGCGCCCGGCCAGGTCGCCAAAACGGTCCATCGCGACAGCGGCATCCCCGCCAGCCGCGGCTGTCCGCTCGGTTATGCGATCGGCGGCGTCCAGACCTTCCACCCGCAGGGCGGAAACCCGGTCTTCGCGGTCCTGGTCGCCGTCCGGCAGGTCGGCTTCGAAGGCCCGAACCACCGCTGGATCGCGGTCACCGGCCCGATCCCCGACTGAGACGGCCTTCTTGCGCGTTGAGCCGCGCGACCCGGTCTGCTAGGAGGCCGCGACCGACGCGAGCCGACAGGACCCAGCATGATTCCGCGCTATTCGCGACCCGAGATGGCCGCCATCTGGTCGCCCGAGACCAAGTTCCGCATCTGGTTCGAGATCGAGGCGCATGCCTGCGACGCGCTGGCCGAGATCGGCGTCATTCCGAAGCAGGCGGCGAGAACCATCTGGGAAAAGGGCGGCAAGGCGACGTTCGACATCGCCCGCATCGACGAGATCGAGCGCGAGACCCGCCATGACGTCATCGCCTTCCTGACGCATCTGGCCGAGATCGTCGGCCCCGACGCCCGCTTCGTCCATCAGGGCATGACCTCGTCGGACGTGCTCGACACCTGCCTGTCCGTGCAGCTCGCGCGCGCCAGCGACATCCTGCTTGCCGATCTCGACGCCCTGCTCGCCGCATTGAAGGCCCGCGCCTTCGAGCACAAGGACACGGTCACCATCGGCCGCAGCCATGGCATCCATGCCGAGCCGACCACGTTCGGCGTCAAGCTGGCGCTGGCCCATGCCGAGTTCGCGCGCTGCCGCGAAAGGCTGGTCGCGGCGCGCGCGGAAATCGCCACCTGCGCGATATCCGGCGCTGTCGGCACGTTTGCCAACATCGATCCCCGCGTCGAGGCGCATGTCGCCGCAAGGCTCGACCTCGAGCCGGAGCCGGTCTCGACACAGGTCATCCCGCGCGACCGGCATGCCATGTATTTCGCGACGCTGGGCGTCATCGCGTCTTCCGTCGAGCGGCTAGCGACCGAGATCCGCCACCTGCAGCGCACGGAGGTGCTGGAAGCCGAGGAATATTTCGCACCGGGCCAAAAGGGCTCTTCGGCGATGCCGCACAAGCGCAACCCGGTCCTGTCGGAAAACCTGACCGGTCTGGCGCGCATGGTCCGCGCCTACACCATCCCGGCGATGGAGAACGTGGCGCTGTGGCACGAGCGCGACATATCGCATTCGTCCGTCGAGCGGATGATCGGCCCCGACGCGACCGTCACGCTGGATTTCGCTCTGGCGCGCCTGACCGGCCTCATCGAGAAGCTGATCGTCTATCCCGACGCCATGCGCCGGAATATCGACCGTTACCGCGGCCTGGTTCACTCCCAGCGCGTGCTTCTGGCGTTGACGCAAGCCGGTGTCAGCCGTGAGGACGCGTATCGGCTCGTTCAGAGAAACGCCATGAAAGTCTGGGAGCAAGGCAAGGATTTTCTTGAAGAACTCCTCGCTGACGAAGACGTTCGTTCAGCCCTGTCGGAAGCCGATATCCGCGAAAAGTTCGACCTCGGCTACCACACGAAACACGTCGACGCGATCTTCCGCCGGGTGTTCGGAACGGCCTGAATTTCAGGCCGCAACCGTCCTGACGACCGTTCCCCACGGATCGGCCGCCTCTCCGGTCCGGCCTTCCTTCGAGGTCAGTTCGATGAAGGCCAGGCCGGTCGTGTCGGCCGGGCGCGGGCCGGCACCGCGGCTGTGCCAGACATTGGCGCCGATATGGTGATGGTAGCCTCCGGAGGAAAGGAACACGGCCGCGTCGCCATAATGGACGATGGTCTCCATTCCGACCGCCTCGTTCCACCAGGACTCGGCCTCGTCGACATTGCCGACCCGCAGATGGACGTGGCCGACCACGGTGCCGGCCGGGGCGCCCCGCCAGCCTGCATCGTCTTCGCGCAGCTCGCCGAGCAGACTGCGGAAGTCGAGCCGTTCGGTGCCCATCTGAAGCTTTCCGCCCGCATAGCTCCACGCTTCCCGAGGGCGGTCGGCATAGATCTCGATGCCGTTTCCTTCGGGGTCGGTCAGATAGACCGCTTCGCTGACGAAATGGTCGGACGCGCCGTCCAGCCCGATCCGCCTGTCGATCGCATGCCGGGCCCAGCGCGCCAGGTCGGCGCGGGACGGCAGCAGGAAGGCCGTATGGTAGAGGCCGGCACTGCGCGGGTCGTCCGGCTTCAGCGCCGCCGAGCCCTCGATCTCGAGCAGCTCGCGGCCGCCGGCGCCGAGCGCGATGCGGCTGCCGTTGCGCCGCACCTCCTCGAAACCCAGCAGGACCTTGTAATGGTCCGCGAGCGCATCGGCGTCGCGCGCCCTCAGCCCGACGCGGGCGATGCTGAGCGGTGTGGTCGCCGAAAACGGCAATTCGGTCGTGTCGGGAATGACAGCGGTCATGGCTTGCGCTCCGTCGCGGTTGCTGCCGCAAAGATCGGGCCTGCGCGGCCCCTCCGCAAGCGGCGGCGCGGCGACACGCTGTTCACCCGGGTTGAACAATGAGTGGATCGTCGTTCAGAAACAGGCCGCAGAAAGCGGACTTACGGGTGCCGCGCCGGACGACGGGACCGGTCTCAGCGAAACGAGCCGCGCGCCTGCTCGATGAGCGTCGCCGCGCCGGCCGCCATCAGGCGGCCCTCGCCGCCGACGGCGAAAAGCCGATACCCCATCGCCGCGAGGCGCCCGGCAAGCGAAACGTCGACGAGATAGATGCCGGCGCGCTTGCCGGCCGCGCGCGTCCGGGCCGCGATGTCGGCGAGCGCTTCCATCATCGCCTCCAGCGACGCGTTGACCTCGCGGCCGTCGCTCCAGGCAATGGAAAAGTCGGACGGGCCGACGAACACGCCGTCGATGCCTTCCACCGCGACGATCTCGTCCAGGGCGGCATAGGCGCGCCGCGTCTCGATCATCGCTAAGGCCAGGGTGCGGGCGTTGTCGCCCGCCAGCACCTGCGCCATGTCGGATACCCCGCGCCGGCTTGCGCCGAAGGCCGGCCCCCACGACCGCTCGCCCAGCGGCGGGAATTTCATCGCGGCGGCGAACGCGGCCGCGTCCGCGGCAGAATTGATCATCGGCGCAATCACGCCCTCGGCGCCGAAATCGAGGGCGCGGCTGGCCATGTCGAAGCGGCCGACCGGCACCCGCACCAGCCCGGGCTTTCCGGCGGCAGCGACCGGCAGCAGGCAGCGCAGCACGCTGTCGTCAGAGTGGCCGCCGTGCTGCATGTCGAGCGTCACCGCGTCGAACGCCGTCTGTGCCAGCGCTTCGACGGTGAGCATCTCGGGCAGGCTCGACCAGGCGGTGAAGACCGTCTCGTCCGCCGCCAGGCGGGCCGCAAGTGACATCAAGCGCGTTCCGATGCCGGTCAGGAATTCTGGATCTGCTTCACGGCCTCGGCCAGCAGATCCTCCATCTGCCTGCGGATCTGGTGATCGGACTGCGTCACGCCGGCTGCGTCGAAGTCGGCCCGGACGCGGCGGAACACGTCGTCGTCGCCGGCCTCCTCGAAATCCGCCTTGACGACCTCCTTCGCATAGGCTTCGGCCGCCTCGCCGGTCTTGCCCAGCTTCTCGGCGGCCCAGAGGCCGAGCAGCTTGTTGCGGCGCGCGGTGGCCTTGAACCGCAGTTCCTCGTCATGCGCGAACTTCTTCTCGAAGCTCTCGCCGCGTTCGTTGATGCTCATCGAAAATCCTCCGGTGGAACTCGAATCCGTTGCGCCAATATGGGCTTGCCGAGCACAAACCAAAAGGCTGCGGCGCGGTCAATATGCGGCATTTCGCGCGCACAAGCGGTTGACGAGGATCAAATGCCGATTGAGGCGCGGAGTCGATTGCGATAGACACGGCCTGAAACCCGATCGCGGCCACATCCGCGCCGCGCCCAGCGCCGGCGGTGCATCCGGCGCCGAACCCAGAGAGTGGACATGAACCGTCGCCGCCGCATCTACGAGGGCAAGGCAAAGATTCTCTACGAGGGACCGGAGCCGGGGACGCTGATCCAGTTCTTCAAGGATGACGCCACCGCCTTCAACAAGAAGAAGCACGAGGTGGTCGACGGCAAGGGCGTGCTCAACAACCGGATTTCCGAGCACATCTTCACGCATCTGAACCGGATGGGGATCCCCACCCATTTCATCCGGCGCCTCAACATGCGCGAGCAGTTGATCAAGGAGGTCGAGATCATCCCGCTCGAGGTCGTGGTGCGCAACGTCGCCGCCGGTTCGCTGTCGAAGCGCCTCGGCATCGAGGAAGGCACCGTGCTGCCGCGCTCGATCATCGAATTCTACTACAAGGCCGATGCGCTGGACGACCCGATGGTCTCGGAAGAGCACATCACCGCCTTCGGCTGGGCGAGCCCGCAGGAGATCGACGACGTCATGGCGCTCGCCATCCGCGTCAACGACTTCCTGTCCGGCCTCTTCCTCGGCGTCGGCATCCAGCTCGTCGATTTCAAGATGGAATGCGGCCGCCTGTGGGAAGGCGACATGATGCGCATCGTCGTCGCCGACGAGATCTCGCCCGATTCGTGCCGGCTGTGGGACGTCGCCACCAGCGACAAGCTCGACAAGGACCGGTTCCGCCGCGACATGGGCGGGCTGGTCGAGGCGTATCAGGAGGTCGCCCGCCGGCTGGGCATCATGAACGAGAACGAGCCGCCGCGGCCGGCCGGCCCGGTCCTCGTCGCCAGCAGCGACCCGAAGACCACCAAGCATTAAGGCCGCGCGCGGCCCGGTTTCCTGTTCCATGAAAAAGACGGACGCATGTGACAGCGTCCCCCGAAAGGCATCGGACCCGCATGATCAAGGCCCGCGTCACCGTCACCCTCAAGACCGGCGTGCTCGACCCGCAGGGCAAGGCCATCGAAGGTGCGCTCGCCACGCTCGGCTTTTCCGGCGTCGGCCAGGTCAGGCAGGGCAAGGTCTTCGACGTCGAGATCGAAGGGACCGACAGGGCAAGGGCCGAAGCCGACCTCAAGGCGATGTGCGAGAAGCTGCTCGCGAACACGGTGATCGAGAATTACAGCATTTCGGTTGTTTGATCGGAACGATGGAAGATAGCTCACTCAATCGCCTTCTCGAACAGATGCTGAGCGATTCGATTCGCGCGCAGCGGCGATTTGCGGCCGAGCAGGCGCATTACCGTCGGGTCGCCGCTCGACAGAAGGTGCAGCTTGCGGTGGGTCGCCTGAAGTTCGATGCAGCAAGAGCTGCTCCGGATCAGTGCATGGCCGAAAGGGCATCTGGAAAAGATCCGCTATGAAATCCGCCGTCGTCCTGCTTCCCGGGCTCAACCGCGACCGCGACATGATCGCGGCGCTGACGAAGATTGCCGGCCGGCCGCCGCTGACGGTCTGGCAGACCGACACCGACATTCCCGATGTCGACCTGATCGTCATTCCCGGCGGCTTTTCCTTCGGCGACTATCTGCGCTGCGGCGCCATCGCGGCGCGCACGCCGGTCATGCGCGCGGTCGCCGAAAAGGCGGCCAGGGGCGTCCTCGTCATGGGCGTGTGCAACGGCTTCCAGATCCTGCTGGAGGCCGGCCTGCTGCCGGGCGCGCTGATGCGCAACGCCTCGTTGAAGTTCGTCTGCCGGGAGGTGGAGCTCGAGGTGGCCAACGCCGAGACGGCATTTACGCGCAACTACCGCGCCGGCCAGATCATCCGCTGCCCGGTCGCCCATCACGACGGCAACTATTTCGCCGACGCCGAGACGCTGAAACGTATCGAGGGCCGGGGCCAGGTCGTGTTCCGCTATGCCGGCGGCACCAATCCCAACGGCTCGGTGAACGACATCGCCGGCATCGTGAACGAGGCCGGCAACGTCATGGGGTTGATGCCCCATCCGGAAAACCTGATCGAAGCCGCGCATGGCGGAAGCGACGGGCGCGCCCTGTTCGAGGGCGTGCTGGGTGTCGCGGCATGACGGGCGCGGCCGAAACGGCCATACGGGGCGCTTTCGCGCTGTTTGCCCTGGCCGGCCTTGCGGCCTGCCAGTCCGCACCGCCCGCGCCTTCCGGCAAGTCGGCGGCGCTGCGCAACATGGAGCAGGTGGCGATCGCCGCCCACCGCTGCTGGATCGCCGCCGGCGATCCCGTCTTCCGCGACACGAGCTTTGCCAACGAGCTCAATTCGTTCTCCGGCCAGCCGCGCTTCCTTCTGGTTCCGAAGGGCAATTTCGGCGGCCGGCCGCTGCTGGTCGTGCAGGCACAGGGCCCGGCCGGCAGGGTCGAGGCATTTGGCCCGCTGATGGACGGGCCGCACGGCGCCCGGATCGGCGCCGACGTCGCCCGCTGGGCCGCCGGCGGATCAGCCTGCGCGGCATCGGCATGAGCGGTGCGCATGCCCTCGCCGCGCTCGGCCTTGCCGTCAGCGTGCTCGCGGTGCTGATCCAGTTCCCGCTCGGCATCCGCAGCATGATGGAAGCGGGCATGAGCATGCCGGGCGCCGTCATCGCCTTTTTCTCCTACTTCACCATCCTGACCAACATCTTCGCCGCGCTCGTCTATCTCGCCGCATTGTCCGGCGGGCGGATGGCGTTCTTCCGCCGCCCCGCGACCCGCGCCTGCGCGCTGGTCTCGATCGTCGTGGTCGGGATCGTCTACCACTTCCTGCTCGCCGGGCTCTGGAACCCGCAGGGCATCCGCTATGTGACCGACGTGATGCTGCACTATGCGGCACCTGCCCTGATGCTGGTCTGGTGGGTCGCCTGCGGGCGAAGCGGCACGCTGTCCTGGACAGTCCTGCCCTCCCTGCTCGCCTATCCGGCGCTCTATGTCGTCTATGTGCTGGCGCGCGCGCCGATCGCCGGAAAAGTCCCCTACCCGTTCCTCGACTTCTGGACCAACGGCTGGGGCTCGGTCGCCTGGTCCGCACTCGGCATCGCGGCCCTTTTCGGCACGCTCGGGGCCCTCGCCATCCTCGCCGACCGTCATTTGCCCAGACAACCGCCCGACCGGACGCCCGCGTGACCATTCGCAACGATATCGCCGTCACCCCCGATCTCATTGCCTCGCACGGCCTCAAGCCGGACGAGTATGAGCGCATCCTCGCCCTCATCGGCCGCGAGCCGAGCTTCACGGAGCTCGGCATCTTCTCCGCGATGTGGAACGAGCACTGCTCCTACAAATCGTCGAAGCGCTGGCTGCGCACGCTGCCGACGAAGGGACCGCGCGTCATCCAGGGCCCCGGCGAGAACGCCGGCGTGGTCGATATCGGCGACGGCGATGCGGTCGTGTTCAAGATGGAGAGCCACAACCACCCCTCCTATATCGAGCCCTATCAGGGCGCGGCGACCGGGGTGGGCGGCATCCTGCGCGACGTCTTCACCATGGGCGCACGGCCGGTCGCCGCGATGAACGCCTTGCGCTTCGGCGCGACGGATCATCCGAAGACCCGGCATCTGGTCGCCGGCGTCGTCGCCGGCATCGGCGGCTACGGCAACGCGTTCGGCGTTCCGACCGTCGGCGGCGAGGTGAATTTCGATGCCCGCTACAACGGCAATTGCCTGGTCAACGCCTTTGCCGCCGGCCTCGCCCGGGCCGATGCCATCTTCTATTCCAAAGCCGAGGGCGTCGGCCTGCCGGTCGTCTATCTCGGCGCCAAGACCGGCCGCGACGGCGTCGGCGGCGCCACGATGGCGTCCGCCGAGTTCGACGACGCGATCGAGGAGAAGCGGCCGACCGTCCAGGTGGGCGATCCGTTCACCGAAAAGTGCCTGCTCGAAGCCTGCCTCGAGCTGATGGCCTCCGGCGCCGTCATCGCGATCCAGGACATGGGCGCGGCGGGGCTCACCTGCTCGGCCGTCGAGATGGGCGCCAAGGGCGACCTCGGCATCGAGCTCGACCTCGACCGCGTCCCGGTGCGCGAGGAGCGCATGAGCGCCTACGAGATGATGCTGTCGGAAAGCCAGGAGCGCATGCTCATGGTGCTGCGGCCTGAGCGGCAGGCCGAGGCGGAAGCGATCTTCCGCAAATGGGGCCTCGACTTCGCCGTGGTCGGCCGCACCACCGACGACCTGCGCTTCCGCGTCTTTCATCAGGGCGAGCAGGTGGCCGACCTGCCGATCAAGGAGCTCGGCGACCAGGCGCCGGAATACGACCGGCCGTGGCGGGTGCCGCCGCGCCAGCCGGAGCGGATCGGACTTGCCGGGGCGCATCCCGACGTCGCGGATGCCCTGCTGCGCCTGCTCGCCTCGCCGGACCTGTCGTCGCGCCGTTGGGTCTGGGAGCAGTACGACACGCTGATCCAGGGCAATTCGCTGCAGCGGCCGGGAGGCGACGCCGGTGTCGTCCGCGTCGAAGGGCATCGAACGAAGGCGCTGGCCTTCACCTCCGACGTGACCCCGCGCTATTGCGAGGCCGACCCCTATGAGGGCGGCAAGCAGGCCGTCGCGGAATGCTGGCGCAACCTGACGGCGGTCGGCGCCGAGCCGCTGGCCGCGACCGACAACCTGAACTTCGGCAACCCCGAGCGCCCCGAGATCATGGGTCAGCTCGTCATGGCCATCAAAGGCGTCGGCGAGGCCTGCGAGGCGCTCGGCTTCCCGATCGTGTCGGGCAACGTCTCGCTCTACAACGAGACCAACGGCCGCGCGATTCCGCCGACCCCCACCATCGGCGGCGTCGGCCTGCTGCCCGACTGGACGAAGATGGCGCGCATCGGCTTCGCCGGCGAAGGCCACACGATCCTGCTTGCCGGCGCACCTGCCGATTGGGGTGCGCATCTGGGACAGTCTGTATATGCGCGCTGCCTTTTCGGCCGCGAGGACGGCGCCCCGCCGCCGGTCGACCTCGCCCGCGAGAAGGCCGTCGGCGATTTCGTGCGCACGCTCATCCGCGAAGGCGCGGTTTCGGCCGTCCACGACTGTTCCGACGGCGGGCTGGCGGTGGCGCTCGCCGAAATGGCGATGGCCAGCGCCATCGGCGCTGCGGCGGACGACCGCGACCGCAACGGCGAAGCGCTCGCCGCGCTGTTCTTCGGCGAGGACCAGGGCCGCTACGTGGTGACGGTCGACGCCGGCGCGGACAGCGATGCGGTCGCCCGCATCTGTGCGCGCGCGGCCGCCGCGGGGGTTTCCATGCCGGTGATCGGGACGACGGGGGGCGCCGAATTGAAACTCGGCAAGGCCCGTGCCATACCGGTCGCAGAATTGAAGAATGCCCACGAATCGTGGTTTCCGCGCTTCATGGGCGAGTGACGGGGCAAGCTGCAATGGCCATGAACGCCGCCGACATCGAAAGGCTGATCCGGGAGGGCATTCCGGACGCGAAGGTGACGATCCGCGACCTCGCGGGCGACGGCGAGCACTATGCGGCGGAAGTCGTGGCCGAAAGCTTCCGCGGCAAGAGCCGCGTGCAGCAGCACCAGATGGTCTACGACGCCCTCAAGGGCAACATGGGCGGCGTGCTGCACGCGCTCGCGCTGCAGACCAGCGTGCCGGACTGACGCGAAGCCGCGTTGCCACGGGCTTACCCGGCAAAGGCGAACACGCCCCGCGCGATCAGGGCCGCGAGGACGACCAGGATCGCGACGGCGCCCGTCGTCCGTGCCCTGCGCCAGAGCCGGTTCTGGCTGTTTTCCGGCAATGCCGCAGCGTCCCACCGGGCGCCGCGCGCGCCCCAGACGCCGAGCACCCCGCCCTTTTCCTCGCTCATGCCGAGATCCTCGACGGAGGCGCCGGAGCGGCGCGCGATCTCGGCCACGGCGGGCTGGAAATGCCGGGTTTCCATCGACGTGCCGAGCGCGCGCTCCTCGAACAGGAAGATCCGTTCATCGCCGGCGAGCCGGAGCACATAGGGCCGCTGCATCCGCGTCATGCCGAGGCTCGAATGGGCTTCCGCCCGGGTCTCGACCGCCTCCACCCGAGAATAGGGAACCGATCGGCGCACCGCCGGGAGCCTGTGCGCCAGCGATCGGCCGGCCGGGAGCGCCAAGTCGAGAGCGTCGGTGCCGAACCCGATGCGGAGCCCCCATTTGCCGGCAAGATCACGCGCGACGTGGCGCGTCAGCTCGACGAGGATCGCCGCCGCAATGCCGACGCCGAGCACGAGCGCCCACCGGCCGGCGAGCGCCGCCGCGACGCAGGCCCCGATCGCGGCAAGGCTGGCGACCGCGAGAAGCACGCATGCGCACAGCGAGAGAAAACGGGCACCGAACGGCAGGCGGAACTCGCCGCCCGAAACGCCGGCAGCCTGAAGCGCCGACGACGTATCCGTCACCTTGGTCAAATGCCCCCCCTTCGCAGCGACGCCGGGTCACATGCCACGGCCCGCAGCCCCGATGCATTCTGGCTGCGTGCGGGCGTCGAGCGCAACCACCCTTTGGGTGACGGACGGGCGGCATGCCGCGCCATCATGTTGCACCGGCGGACGGACTACATTAGATATTGCACACCAGCGCCGGGCCTTGACCCCGGCTATGAAAGGAATTCGAAATGGCCGGTATCGCTGACTTCATCGACAACGAGGTCAAGACCAACGACGTCGTGCTCTTCATGAAGGGCACGCCGGGCTTCCCGCAATGCGGTTTTTCCGGCCAGGTCGTGCAGATCCTCGATTACGTCGGCGTCGACTACAAGGGGCACAATGTGCTCGCCTCCGACGAGCTGCGCCAGGGGATCAAGGAATATTCCAACTGGCCGACGATCCCGCAGCTCTATGTGAAGGGCGAGTTCGTCGGCGGGTGCGATATCGTGCGCGAGATGTTCCAGTCGGGCGAGTTGCAGAACTTCTTCACGGAAAAGGGCGTCGCCGCGCGCGGAGCCGCCTGACCCGCGGGGCGAAGGCCCCGTTTCATCCTTCCCACGGATCGTCATGCGCCGGCTGAGTCCGGCGCATTTCGTTCCGCTCCAATCACGAGACCGACCATGAACCAGCAGGTAGCTCCGGCGCGGGACGGGACGCGTTTGCCGCTTTCCAAATGGGAATTCATCGCGCTGTGCGCCTTCCTGATGTCGGTCAACGCGCTGGCCATCGACATCATGTTGCCGGCCCTGCAGCAGATCGGCGCCAGCCTCGGGGTCGTCGACGAAAACCAGCGGCAGCTCGTCATTTCCGCCTATATCGGCGGCCTCGGGCTGGCGACGCTGTTCTTCGGCCCGGTTTCGGACCGCTACGGGCGCCGCTGGCCCCTGATCGCCGGGCTCGCGGTCTATATCGTGGCCGCCTTCGCTTCCGCCTTCGTGGAGAGTTTCGCGCTCCTGCTCGCGCTGCGTTTCGTGCAGGGCGTCGGCGCCGCCTCGACGCGCGTCATCGCCGTCTCGGTCATCCGCGATACGTTCGGCGGCCGCGCGATGGCCGAGGTGATGTCGCTCGTGTTCATGGTCTTCATGGCCGTCCCGATCGTGGCGCCGATGCTGGGCCAGGTCCTCATGCTGATATCGGGCTGGCATCTGATCTTCATCGCGATGAGCCTTTCGACGCTCGCGATCCTGGCCTGGGCGGCGTTCCGCCTGCCGGAGACGCTGCACGAGGAATACCGGCGCCCGTTCACCCTGCGCTCGACCCTCGAAGGCTTCCGCGTGGTGCTGACGACGCGCCTTTCGATCTGCTACACGCTTGCGCTGACGGCGATTTTCGGCGCCCTGTTCGGCTTCATCAATTCGGCCCAGCAGATCTACCAGGACGTCTACGGCGTCTCCGACTGGTTTCCCCTGCTGTTCGCCGCCGTGGCCGGCATGATGGCCGTCTCGTCCTTCCTCAACTCCCGGCTGGTCGGCCGCCTCGGCATGCGCCGCCTGTCCCACGGCGCGCTGCTCGGCTTCATCGCAGTCAACGGGCTGTCCTTCGCGCTGGCGCTGGTCATGCCCCTGCCGCTATGGGCCTTCACCGTGCTCTATTGCGTGGCGATGGTGCAGTTTTCCTGGATCGGCGCCAACTTCAACTCGCTGGCGATGGAGCCGCTCGGCCACGTCGCGGGCACGGCCTCGTCGGTGCAGGGCTTCATCCAGACCGTGGCCGCCGGCTTCATCGGCGCGCTGATCGGGCTCGCCTTCGACGGCACCATCGTGCCGCTGGCCGCCGGCTATTTCATCGCGTCCGTGGTCGCGCTGGCGCTCGTGCTGCTGGCCGAGCGCGGCCGCCTTTTCAGGCAGGTCAGCCCGCGGGTCTGACGGCTATTCGGCCGCAACGCGCGCCGGCGCGGCGGCCAGGGCGGAAAAGTCGAACAACCGGCCGTCGAGCAGGTGCGAGGGCCGGACATTGGCGAGCGCGCGGATCATCGTGTCCTTGCGGCCCGGCATGCGCTGCTCGATCCCGTCCAGCATGGCCTTCATCGCGTTGCGCTGCAGCCCGTCCTGGCTGCCGCACAGGTCGCACGGAATGATCGGGAAGGCCATTGCCGCGGCAAAGCGCGCGAGGTCCGCTTCCGCGCACAACGACAACGGCCGCAGGACCGTGACGTCGCCCTCGTCGTTGAGAAGCTTCGGCGGCATGGCCGCGAGCCGCCCGCCATGGAACAGGTTCATGAAGAACGTCTCGAGGATGTCCTCCCGGTGGTGTCCGAGCACCAGCGCCGCACAGCCTTCCTCGCGCGCAATGCGATAGAGGTGGCCGCGCCGCAGCCGCGAGCACAGCGAGCAATAGGTGTTGCCTTCCGCGATCCTGTCGGTGACCACCGAATAGGTGTCGCGATATTCGATGCGGTGCGCGACGCCGTTCGCGGCAAGGAAATCGGGCAGGACGTGCTTGGGGAAGTTCGGCTGGCCCTGGTCGAGATTGCAGGCCAGCAGCTCGACCGGAAGCACGCCGCGCCATTTGAGGTCGAGCAGGAGCGCCAGCAGGCCGTAGGAATCCTTGCCGCCCGAAAGCGCCACCAGCCAGCGTTCGCCCGGCCGCGCCATCGCATAGGTCTCGATCGCCTCGCGCGTCTGCCGCAACAGCCGCTTGCGCAGCTTGTTGAACTCGACCGAGGATGGCGCCGTCCGGAACATCGGGTGGCAGGCAGCGCCCTCCCCGATCGTGTCGTGCATGGTCATGGCGTTTCGTAGCGCAGCGTGCGGCGGCAGGAAAGTGCGTCGTTCCGATGCGCCTGCGACGGCGCGCGGACGAAAAAGGCCGCCGGACCAACCCGGCGGCCTTTCTTCCATCGATCCGGCGCGCGCCTCTATTCCTCGGCCTTGGCGGCCTTCTTCTTCGGCGCGGCCTTCTTCTTGGCGGCCGGCGCGTCCGCCTTTTCCTCGTCTTCGGCATCGTCGGCGAGCAGCGCCTCGCGGCTGACATGCTCGTCGGCGATCTCGATCTTCTCCATCAAGTGATCGATCACCTTTTCCTCGAACAGCGGCGCGCGGATGCCGGCCAGCGCCGACGGATTGTTGCGGTAGAACTCGAACGCCTCCTGCTGCTGGCTCGGCGGGAAGCGGCGGATCTGGTCGTAAAGCGCGCGCTGCAATTCGTCGTCGCTGACGGACACGCCCGCCTTCTCGCCGATCTCGGCGAGCACGAGGCCGAGCCGCACCCGGCGTTCGGCGAGGCGCTGATATTCGGCGCGCGCCTCCTCCTCGGTCGTGTCCTCATCGGCAAAGGTGCTGCCGGCCTGCGCGAGATCGCGCGTGACCTGCGTCCAGATATTCTGGAACTCGGCCTCGACCAGCTTCGACGGCGCCTCGAACTTGTAGTCGGCGTCGAGCGCGTCGAGGATCTGGCGCTTCACCCGCTGGCGCGTGACGTTGCCATACTGGCTCTCGATCTGCCTGCGCACGATCTCGCGCAGCTTCTCCGCCGATTCCAGGCCGAGCGTCTTGGCGAGCTCGTCGTTGATCTCGAGCGGACCGGGCTTCTGCACGGCCTTGATCTTCAGGTCGAAGGTCGCCTTGCGGCCGGCGAGGTGCTCGGCGGCATATTGTTCCGGGAAGGTGACCTCGATGGTCTTTTCATCGCCTTCCTTGACGCCGACGAGCTGCTCCTCGAAGCCGGGGATGAACTGGTTGGAGCCGATGACGAGGTCGCTGTCCTCGGCCGCGCCGCCCTCGAAGGGGACGCCGTCGACCTTGCCGAGATAGTCGAGCGTGACCTTGTCGCCGTCCTCGGCCTTGCCCTTCTTCGGCTCGTAGGTGCGGGCGGAATCGGCCACCACGGCGACCTGCTTCTCCACCTCCTCCTCGGGTACGTCATAGACGGGGCGCGTCACCTTGATCCCGGAAAAATCCTTGATCTCGATCGGCGGGATCACCTCGTAGGACATGGAGAACTCGAAGTCGGCCGCGCCCTGAAGGATCTTCTCGGCCTCCTTCTCGTCCTCGGTCATCTTGACCTCGGGCTGCATGGCGGCCTTCTCGCCGCGCTCGTCGAGGATCGAACGCGTGGAATCGGTCAGGATCTCGTTGACCACCTCCGCCATGAACGACTTGCCGTAGACCTTGCGCAGATGGTTCACCGGCACCTTGCCCGGCCGGAAGCCCTTGAGCTGCACCTTGTCCTTGGCATCCGAAAGCCGCTGCATGAGCCGCGCTTCCATGTCGCCTGCCGGGACCGTGATCTTGATCTCTCTTTTCAGCCCGGAATTCAGCGTCTCGGTGACCTGCATAATCAAACCTTTGTTCTCGGGACCGCCGTCGCAGCGAGGGCGGACTGTCGTCTTGCCAGCCGGATTGTTCGTGCCGGGAGCCATCCATTGGTGCGGGTGAAGGGACTTGAACCCCCACGGCTTGCGCCACAGGAACCTAAATCCTGCGTGTCTACCAGTTCCACCACACCCGCCTGACGGGCCCGCAGGCCCGCCGAAGCGCGAGGTTCTATATCATCAGGGTTGGGCCGATCAAAGGAAAATTGCCGGCTCCGCAGGCGAAATCGGCTGTCCTGTCGCGGCAGCCGCCGCTCAATAAAGCGGCTCCGAGTAGATCAGCGTGTCGCCGTCGTAGAACGCCTTGATCTGCGCCGTCCCGTCGTCGGCCACGGCGACCTTCATGCGGAACGCGCGCTCGCGCATGCCGTCCTCGATCGGCCGGCCCTCGCCCTCGGGCAGGTAGAACCGCTCGATGCCGTAGGCAACCGAGATCCGACGCGCGGTCGGCCCCGGCCAGTAACCGGCAACGCCGCGCATATCGACCTCTCCGGCCTGCGCGGCGGCGGCAGGCGGAGCGCCGTAAGCGGCGCTGACAGGTCGCCAGATACCGTCGTCGCCGGCGCGCAGGCGCACGAACACGACGAGGCCGTCTGCCAGCGCCTGCGGCTCGACCGTCATGCCCGCCTCCCCGAACAGCGAGGCAGGCAGGTTGCTGATGTTGTAGCCGAGGCGAACATAGTCGCCGCGCAGCAGGTCGCGCGGATCGACCGGCTGCACCTCCAGCAGCACCTCGTGGCCGTTGCGCAGGATCATCGCACGCCCCACGATCATCCATGACAGGATGGCGATCTGGATCAGCGCCACGGCGAGCGCCGCCAGCAGCAGCTTGCGCGATGCGGTCATGGCGCGTCCTCCACGGCCGCCGCCATGCGCCGCTCGATGCGGGTGATGACGACGGCGATCAGCGCGAGCACGAGGCCGGCGGCGAGGAAGAAGCTCGCCGTGTCGAGCATCGTTCCGATCAGGGCAACGTAGATGAAGCCGAGTTCGTAGACGAACGCGGCATAGGCGAGCCAGCGCAGCATGCGGCTCGTGCTCCCCGCCAGCACGAGCGCGGCGACGACCCCGGCGAAGACGGCGATGGCGACGTAGAGGAATTGCGGCTCGTCGTAATACTCGAGCTGTACCGCCGACATGCCGGCGATGAAGCCGAGCAGGCCATGCACCGGCAGCGCACCGTCGAGCCGCAGCACGCGGTCGCTCTCGTCCGGCCGCCATACGCCGAGCGCGAAGGCGGCCACTGCGATGCCGGCCAGGAGGATCGGTGCGACCAGGCTGTCCCTGTCGACATAAAGCAGCCAGGCGAACGCCATGGCGGAGAGAAGGAGAAGATGGCGGCTGGGGCTGCTGTCCGTCCACAGCGAAACCGCCCACAGCACGGCCGCGAGCGCGAGCCAGGACATCGGCGCCTGGTCGTGCGTGCCGGCCTCCACCGCCACCATCAGCAGCCATGCGCCGGCCAGCAGCACCGCCCCGACGGTGAGCGGATGCGAACGCAGGGCGATCGCCGCCAGGCCGGTGCCTGCACACCAGACGAGGATGGCCTGCGCCTCGTCGCCCGAAAGTTGGTACATCTGCGCCACCAGCGCGATACCCGCGCCGAACGCCACCGCAGCGAGCAGCCAGAGCGCCTCGCCGAGCCCGGTATGGCCCCTCCCCTTCAGCGCGGCGCCGCCGACGTAGCCGGCAAGGATGCCGATGAAGATGAGCGCCACGCGGGCAAGCCGCGGGAAGGCTTCCCAGTTGGCCGCGATGAAAAGGAGAAGCGCGGCCCCGACCAGCGCCGCGGCAAGGATCGCCAGCACCGAGCCGAAGCCGATGCCGCGGCCATGATTGGCGCGCGCGTCGCGCAACAGGGCTTCGCCCGTCGCCGCGTCTATAAGGCCCGCCGCCTGCCAGCGCGCAATGTCGGCCCCGAGATTGGAAAGATAGCTTGCCATGCGCTCTCCGGCCTTGCTGACGCCGCTACGCACCGGCGCTGCGGCAGCCATTCCGGCCCGCCGCCGTTACCGATTCGTAAACACTTGTGGCAAAAGGATGAATCCGCCTCATTTCGCAATGCACAAAACGCAATGCTGCTATGCAACACCGGCTCTTCAAAACGCCTCGCGTCCCCTCTATCTAGTGTTCGTAACAAAGAGCGAAAAACAAGACCAATTCCAAGAGCACTGCCATGAACCTGATCCGCAACTACCGCAACTGGCGCCGCTACCGTGACACCGTCACCGAGCTGAGCCGTCTGTCGAACCGCGAGCTGAACGACCTCGGCATCTCCCGCAGCGACATCCCCTTCGTCGCCCGCAGGGCGATCTGACAATTCGGATTTCGTCGGGGTCTACCTCCTCCCAGGCCCTGACGGATAAGACCGGCTCTCTCCTCCTCCCGATAGCCGGTCGCCTAAACGACACCCGCCGGATCTCCTCCCCCGGCGGGTGTTGTCTTTTGCAGGCCGCATCCCCGCCCCTGCCTCAGCGCTCGCCCAGCACTCCGCGCGTCCGCCAATAGCTCAGCGGCACGATGTCCGGCGGGCCGCCCGCGGCCTCGAACCAGCTATCCACCGCCCAGTCCTTGCCCGAACTGTCCCGCAGGACCGCCGTCCAGTGCGGGTAGCGGCCATCGAGCAGCAGCCCCCGCGACGTGTTCGGCCGCAAGGCGTGGTGCCTGAGAAGCCGCCGCTGGTCGAGATAGAGCAGCAGGCCGCGCGTGTTGGTCGATTCGTCGATGCAGTCCATCTGGCCTTTCTCGCCGGAGGCGACGACGGGGGAGCGAGGCTGGTCTCGCGCGCCGATCGCCCCGGCCGAAAGCTCCTCGTAATATTGCACCGCCGCCGACACGGCCGCGCGCTCCGCATCCGGCGAGCCCGCTCCCGCTGCCATGATTGCCGCAAACCGGTCGGCGACCGCGGGCGTCACCGGAAAGGCGGCGCTGTAGCGGCAGCTATAGCCGTAGCAGGCGCGCAGCGTCGCCGGCGCGGGCACGGCGTAGCCGGCCTCCTTCACCTGCCCGGTCGTACAGCCGGCCGGCAGCAGCAGAAGCAGGAACGAAATGCGGTGGAGCCCCGAAAACGTCATGCCCGAACCTAGAGCCTTTCAGGGCCATATGGAACCGGTTCTGTTCCCTCGATGGCGAGGCGATCCGCGCGAGAGTGCGGCGGCGAAGGCCGTATCGGGATAGGGGTACCTCCGTCCGGCAAAACGGGTGTCCGCCCCACTTGCCACGACGCCTTTCCGTGCCTCCGGCGAAGGGTCTTCATGTTGCTTTTCTCACGCCCCCGCCTTAATGGGCGGGGATGACCCTGAAGCCCGTCCACGTCATCGGCGGCGGCCTTGCCGGCTCGGAGGCCGCCTGGCAGATCGCCGAGGCCGGCGTGCCGGTGGTGTTGCACGAGATGCGGCCGGTGCGCGGAACCGACGCGCACAAGACACAGAGCCTGGCCGAGCTCGTCTGTTCCAACTCGTTCCGGTCCGACGACGCGCAGACCAGCGCGGTCGGCCTGCTGCATGCCGAGATGCGGCTGGCGGGGTCGCTCGTCATGGCGGCTGGCGATGCCCACCAGGTGCCGGCCGGGAGCGCGCTCGCCGTCGACCGCGACGGCTTTTCGGCCGCCGTGACGGCCCGGCTCGAAGCGCATCCGTCGATCGAGATCGTACGCGAGGAGGTGACCGGCCTGCCGCCGGCGGATTGGGACCAGGCGATCGTCGCCACCGGCCCCCTGACGGCGCCCTCGCTCGCCGCAGCCATCGCGGAAGCGACCGGCTCAGACGCGCTCGCCTTCTTCGACGCGATCGCGCCGATCGTCCATTTCGACACGATCGACATGGATGTCGCCTGGTTCCAGTCCCGCTACGACAAGGTCGGCCCCGGCGGCACCGGAAAGGACTACGTCAACTGCCCGATGACGAAGGCGCAATACGACGCCTTCGTCGCAGCCGTGCAGGCCGGCGGCACCACCGAGTTCAAGGAATGGGAGGGCACGCCCTATTTCGACGGCTGCCTGCCCATCGAGGTGATGGCCGCACGCGGCGCGGAAACGCTGCGCCACGGCCCCATGAAGCCGATGGGCCTGACCAATGCGCACGCGCCAGCGGTGAAACCGTATGCGGTGGTCCAGCTTCGGCAGGACAACGCGTTGGGCACGCTCTACAACATGGTCGGCTTCCAGACGAAGCTGAAGCATGCCGAGCAGGTCCGCATATTCCGCATGATCCCCGGACTGGCCAATGCCGAGTTCGCGCGGCTGGGCGGGCTGCACCGCAACACCTACGTCAATTCTCCCGTCCTGCTCGATGGAACGCTCCAGCTCAAGGGCCGCGCCGGCCTGCGCTTCGCCGGCCAGATTACCGGCTGCGAGGGCTATGTGGAAAGCGCCGCCATCGGGCTGCTCGCAGGCCGCTTCGCCGCTGCCGAGCGGCTGGGCCGCCGGCCTTCGCCGCCGCCGGCGACCACGGCCTTCGGCGCCCTGCTTGCCCATATCACCGGCGGCCATATCGTGTCCGACGACGAGCCGGGCAAGCGCTCCTTCCAGCCGATGAACGTCAATTTCGGCCTGTTCCCACCGCTCGAGCCCGGCACGCCGCTGAAGCCGGAAGGTTTCGAGGGGCGCTTCCGCGGCAAGGACAAGGCGCTGGCGAAGAAGAGGGCGGTCACGGCGCGCGCACTTGCCGACTGCCGCCGCTGGCTCGGGCTCGACCGGCGAGAAGCCGCCGAGTAGCTACCAGCCGCGCAGCGCGCGCGAGAGGATCAGGAAATTGCGGCGAAGGACCGAGACCGAGGCCGGCTCCGTCAGCGCCCGCACGCCTAGCCGCTCCACCGCCGCCAGATAGGCCGCGGTCGGCGCAATCGGCAGGAAGGCCGGCCTGAGCGATTTCGGCAGCGCGCGCGCCTCGGCCTCGAACATTGCCAGATGGTCGCGCGCCAGCGCCGCCATCGCAGCCACAGCGCGCGCGCCGGCTTCCCCGGCCGTGTCGGAGACGAATGCCTGGCGCGTCGTGCCGGCGGCCGCGAGCAGCTCGGCCGGCACGTAGCACTGCCCGCGCCGCCGATGCAGCGGCAACCGCAAAAGCAGCCCGGCAATCGCCTGCGCGCAGCCGGCATGCCCCGCAGCCCCTGCTGCCGCGCCGGCCGCATCGGGATCGAGGATGACGGCGGAAAGCTGGATCAGCGCCGACGCCGTCTCGCCGCAATAGCCTTCGAGCGTGGCGCGATCGGGCATCGGATCGTCGTAGAGGTCGAACATGCGCGCCTCGAGCATGTCCTCGAAGACGCTCGCCGGCAGACGGTGCCGCTCGATCGCGGCCCGCAGCCCGTCGGCAACCGGATTGCCGGTCGCCTGCCCCGCCGGCGCGGCGATCGCATCGCCCCACCATCGCAGGCGCAGTTCGCCCGGAAGCGGCTCGCGCGCCCGTTCGCGCACGGCGGCAATTTCCGCGTTGAAAAGGTAGAGCGCCGTCAGGTCGGCGCGCTTGTCCTCCGGCGCGTAGAGGCTCGCCAGATAGCGGTCCCGGTCCGCTTCGCGCAGTTGCGCGGCAAGGTCGTGCTCCCGCGCCATGTCAGTCGACGGCGATCAGCGCGGCGGCGACGGCGCGGTCCTCGGCCAAGAGCACGTTGTAGGTCCTGACCGCGGCTCCGGTCGACATCGGGTCGGCGGAGATGCGGGCCTGTCTCAGCGCCTCGCGCAACGGGGACGCAAGCCGCCGGATTTCCGTCCCGGTCCCCACCAGCAGGATCTCGATCTCCGCCGCCTCGTCGAGCACGCGCCGCAGGTCGCCGATACCGAGTGCGGCGGGATCGGCCGGCTGCCAGCCATGGATACCCGAGGGCAGGCACAGCAGCGAGCCGCGATGCGACATGTCAGCGAAGCGGAAACCGCCATTGCCGTAAGCGTCGATGGGAGCGCGGCCGGGAAAGTGCGCCTTGCGGATATCGAGCCCCGGCCCCATCACTTCGCTGGCAGCCGCCGCCCCGTCTTGAATTCCTCGGCCGCCTCCAGCGCCTCCTCCGAGCCTGCGTTGTAGGCCACCGGGCGAAGGTGGAAGAAGATCAGGATCGGCGCCGCGATGAAGATCGACGACAGCGTGCCGATGGTGATGCCGAACAGCATCGCGGCGACGAAGGAGCGGATCACCTCCCCGCCCAGCAGATACAGCGCAAGCAGGGCGAGGAAGGTGGTGACCGACGTCATCGTCGTGCGCGCCAGCATCTCGTTGTCGGAGAGGTCGAGCAACTGCCCGAGCGGCATCTTCTTGAAACGTCTGAGATTCTCGCGCACGCGATCATAGATGACGACGGTATCGTTGAGCGAGAAGCCGACGATCGTCAGCAATGCGGCAACCGTCGAGAGGTCGAACTGCAATTGCGTGACGACGAGGAAGCCGAGCGTCAACAGCACGTCGTTGACGGTCGCGACCGTCGAGCCGATGGCGAACTGCCACTCGAACCGGACCCAGATATAGATCAGGATCGCGATGATGGCGGCACCGACGCCGAGGATCGCCGTCCATACCAGCTCGCCCGACACGGTCGGCCCGACCACCTCGGTACGGCGGATCTCGTAGTCGCCCGACAGCGCCTGCTGCGCCGTGGTGACGACGGCGTTGCCCTCGGCTTCCGTCGCCCCCTCCTCGATCCCGATCCGCACCATGGCGTCGGTCTCTTCGCCGAAGCCCTGGACCTGGACCTCCGAAATGCCGGCCGCGATGAGCCGGCTTCGGATCTCGCCGGTGTCCGCAGCGCCCGTCTTGGCCCGAACCTCCATCAGCGTGCCGCCGGTGAAGTCGATGCCCAGATTTAGGCCGACGAAGATCATCCCCGCGAGCGAGGCCACGCACAGGAACATCGACAGGAAGAAGGCCTGGATGCGCACGCGCATGAAGGGGATGCGCGTCACCTCCGGCACCAGCCGGACATAGCCCTTCGGCAGTTCCTGCGGGCGCCGGTAGCGGAACCAGGTCGCCACCAGCAGGCGCGTCAGCGTGTAGGCGGTGAAAAGCGTCGTCAAAATGCCGAGCGCGAGGGTGACGGCAAACCCCTTGACCGGCCCCGAGCCGAGGAAGAACAGCACGACCGCCGCGATCAGCGAGGTCAGGTTGGAGTCCAGGATGGTGGCGAGCGCGCGCTGGAAGCCGAGATCGAGCGTCTGCACCATCGACCGCCCGGCTCGTCGCTCCTCGCGCATGCGTTCATAGATCAGCACGTTGGAATCGACCGCCATGCCGACGGTGAGCACGATGCCGGCGATGCCCGGCAGGGTCAGCGTCGCACCCAGCGCCGACAGGATGGCGACGAGCATGATGACGTTCGCGGCAAGCGCGATGTTGGCGATCCAGCCGAGCAGCCCGTAGGCCGCCACCATGAACACGGCGACGAGGATCGTGCCGACGATCGCGGCCATCTTGCCCGCGTCGATCGAATCCTGCCCGAGGCCGGGGCCGACTGTGCGTTCCTCCACGATCGTCAGGTCGGCCGGCAGCGCGCCGGCGCGCAGCAGCACGGCGAGGTCGTTGGCGCTCTGGGTGGTGAACGAGCCGGAAATCTGGCCCGAGCCGCCAAGGATCGGCTCGCGGATCTGCGGCGCCGAGATCACCTTGTTGTCGAGGATGATGGCGAACAGGCGCCCGACATTCTGCTGCGTCGCCTGGCCGAAGCGGGTTGCGCCCTGATTGTCGAAGCGGAAGGAGACGACCGGCTCGTTGGTGCGCGAATCGAACGCCGCCTGCGCGTCCGTCAGGTTCTCGCCGGAGACGATCACGCGATTCTCGATGATGTAGGGCACCGGCGGCGTGTCGTTGCTGTACATCACCGTGGTGCCCGAAGGCGGCCGGTTCTGGATCGCCTCCTGCACCGGCATCGACTGGTCGACCATCTGGAAGGTCAGCTTGGCCGTCTTGCCGAGAATGTCCTTGAGCCGTTGCGGGTCCTGCAGGCCGGGCACCTGGACCAGGATACGGTCGCTGCCCTGCCGCTGGATGATCGGCTCCGTCGTCCCGAGCTCGTTGACGCGCCGCGACACCACCTCGATCGACTGCGCGACCGCCGAGCTGACGCGATAGTTGATGCCTTCCTCGGTCAGCGTGTAGCGCAGCAGCCCGGGCTCCGGCTCGCTAAACGTCACCTCCGTGATCGAGCCGGCGCCGAAGATGCTGGACGAGACCGGCCGCGTCAGCTCTTCCAGCGCCGTGCGCGCGGCGGCGCGCTCGCCGTCCTCGCGAATGCGCACCTGCACGTAGTTGCCGGTGCCCGACAGGCCGGTATAGCCGATGCGGGCATCGCGCAGCTTGCTGCGTATGTCGTCGCGCACGACCTCCAGCCGCTCGGTCACGATGCCCTGGCGGTCCACCTGGAGCAGGATGTGCGAGCCGCCCTGCAGGTCGAGGCCCAGCGTCATCGGCTGCTTCGGCAGCCAGTCCGGCATGCTGTTGCGCACCGATTCGGACATCAGGTTCGGCAGTGCGAACAGGACGCCCAGCAGGACCACCAGCCAGATGGAAACCGATTTCCAGCGCGAGAAATAAAGCATGGTGCCTCGTCTTTGCGGGCCGCCGGGCTTCAGCCCGGAATACGGCTATTTCTTGGCGTTCTGGTTGGCGACCGGCTCGCCCTTGACGCGCACGTCGGCCAGCGTCGCCTTCAGCGCGGTGACCTTCAGGCCGCCGCCGAGATCGACCTCGACCTCGCTGTCGTCGATCACCTTGGTGATCTTGCCGACCAGGCCGCCGCCCGTGACCACGGTATCGCCCCGCCGCACGGCAGCCAGCATCTCGGCGCGGCGCTTCTGCTGGGCGCGCTGCGGCCGGATGATGAGAAAATACATGATGACGAAGATGAGGACGAAGGGCAGGACACTGATGAGCATGTCCGGTGCGCCGCCTGTGGCCGACTGCGCGAATGCCGGGGTCACGAACATGGATAGGACTCCTGGAAAGAATGGGGTGGCCAACCGCGCGGACGGCGGAAATCCGGCGCGAATATAGTTGTTCGCGCCGGCAATGCAACCGAACCGCCGGCCGCCCCTGACAGCTTTTCGGACCCGTATGTGCGTGCTAAAGCCGCGCCCGTCCAGCATTTTGTGAACCGGACGGAACGAATGAGCGACGACGCACTGCAAACCCTCAACGGCAAGCTCGACCGGCTGATCGCCGCGCTCGAAAGGATCGGGCCGCCGCCGGCGCCGCAAATCGATCTCGATGCGGCCGATTGCTTCGTCTGGGAGCCGGCCGCAAGGACGCTGGAACCCGTGCATCGCGTGAACCGCGTCGACCTGTCGCTGATCCGCGGCGTCGACCGGGTGCGCGACATCCTGGTCGACAATACCCGCCGCTTTGCCGACGGCCTGCCCGCCAACAACGTCCTTTTGTGGGGCGCGCGCGGCATGGGCAAGTCCTCGCTGGTCAAGGCGGCCCATGCCGCCGTCAACGCTGAGAACCCCGGCGCGCCGCTGAAGCTGATCGAGATCCATCGCGAGGACATCGGCTCGCTGCCGGCCCTGATGGCCGTCGTGAAGGCGTCCGCCCACCGTTTCCTGCTGTTTTGCGACGACCTGTCCTTCGACCATGACGACACGTCCTACAAGTCGCTGAAGGCCGCGCTCGAAGGCGGCGTCGAGGGCCGCCCCGGCAACGTCGTCTTCTATGCGACCTCCAACCGCCGTCACCTGCTGCCGCGCGACATGATCGACAATGAGCGTTCCACCGCCATCAATCCGTCGGAGGCCATCGAGGAGAAGGTGTCGCTGTCGGATCGCTTCGGCCTCTGGCTCGGCTTCCACAAATGCTCGCAGGACGAATATCTGGAGATGGTCGAAGCCTATGTCCGCCACTACGGCCTGGAAATCGACGCCGAAGCGCTGCGCGCCGAGGCGCTCGAATGGGCAACCACCCGCGGCAGCCGCTCCGGACGCGTCGCCTGGCAGTTCGTGCAGGACCTCGCAGGCCGGCTGGGGCGCCGCCTGGACGCCTGAGGTCGCATCGGCGCGAGCGGGAAAAAAAGCCCGCCCTTGCGGGCGGGAGCTGTTTTTCGGACTGGAGGTCCGCTGGCTCTTTTAGGACGGCCTATTCGAGAAACTTCACCGGATCGACGGGCGTCGAGTTCTTGCGCACCTCGAAGTGGAGCTTCGGCGTTTCGGCATTGCCGCTGATGCCGGAGCGGGCGATGTCCTGGCCGCGCCGCACCGTGTCGCCGCGCGCGACCGCGATCGCGCTGGCATGGCCGTAGACCGTCACCAGCCCGTCCTCGTGGCGCACCAGCACCGTCTTGCCGAAATCCTTCAGGCCGTCGCCGGCATAGATGACGACCCCGTTTTCGGCCGCCTTGATCGGCGTGCCCTCGGGCACCGCGATATCGATGCCGTCGTTCTTCTTGTCGCCGCTGGCGCCGCCGAAGCCGGAGATGACGCGGCCGCGCACCGGCCAGCGCATGCGCCCGATGCCGGTGGCATCCGGCGCCGCAGCCTCCTGCCGCGCGACCTGCTCGATCTTCTTGTCTTCGCGGCTCGGCGGCGTGTAACCGGCGACGGAAGCCGGCTTGTCGACCTTGGCCGAGCCGGTCACGACCGGATCCACGTTCCTGGGCGCAGGCGCGGACGCCACCGTCTGCGTCTCCGCACGTGCGCCGGGGATGACCAGCTTCTGGCCCACGCGGATCAGCGCCGAATCGAGGCCGTTGGCCTGGCGCAGGGCCGTCGTCGACGTCCCGAACCTGCGTGCGATGGACGACAGCGTGTCGCCGGACTGCACGGTGTAGCCCGCCCCCGCGGCCATCGCGGTGTCGGCGGCCGTCCGCGCCGGCTTCGGCGCGGCGGAAACCGCCTTGCCGTCCGGGCGCTGGCCCTGCGGCATGACCGCGACATGCTGCTGTGGGGCCTTGGCGGGAGCCGGCGCATCGTTGCGGCCGTCGGCGACCTTCCCAGGTGCCGCACCGGACGAATAGACATAGGTCGGCACCACGATGCGCTGGCCGGCCGCCAGCCTGGCGTCGGCCTGAAGGCCGTTGATCTTGCCGAGCGCGTCGGCCGGCACGCCGTAGCGCCGCGCGAGCGTGGGGATGCTGTCGCCGGCACGCGCCTCGATCAGCGTCCCGCCGGCGCGGCTCCAGTTGCCTGCCGTCTCCTGCGCCGCGGGCGCAGCCGGCCTGGCCGGCGCGATCGTGCCGGTGACCGTGGTATCGACCCCCCTCGCCGCCGCCGGCGCGGGCATGGCCTGCCGGGTCACGGTCTGGCCGGACGCCGAGATGGTCGGGAAAGGCTGGCTTGCAGGCGCTGAGGGCGTCGGTGCCGGCAGAGCCCGGGCCATGCCCTGCCCTACATCCGCCGAGGGAATCGGCGCACCGTGGCGTGACGGCAACCGGGCAGGCCGGACGGCCTGGCTGTTGACGGAGCCCGTATAGGTCGTGTCGATGTCGCCGGCCTGCGGCGGCGTGTAGGGCTGCGGCTGGCCGTAGCCCTGCTGGGCGACTTCATACTGCGCCGGCTGGGCGCGCGACGCCGAATTGGGATAGATCGCATCCTGGAAGCGCATGGTGCCGGAGCTACATCCGGCGGCAGCGCCGGCGATCATCAGGACCGCCCCGCTTCGAGCCAGGAAACGCGCACGCTGCGTCAGAACCGGACCTCGCATGACTCAACCCACACCCACTGGAAACACGGCAGCTATTAGACCGCGTTAATGTTACCGGAGCGTTAAGTTGCGCGGATTCGCGGGAAAACGGCCCGGCCGGCCAGTCCCGGGGCCGCCTAGAGCGCGGCAGCGACGCCCTTCGCCAGCGGCTGCAGCCGCACCTCGCCGATGTCCTCGCGCTCGAACCGGCTGCCGATCTTGGTCAGGCGGGCGAGCGTCTGCACGCCCTCGGCCGGTCCGATCGGGGCGATCATCACGCCGCCGCTGGCAAGCTGGTCGACGAAGCCGCGCGGCAGCGCCTCGAAGGCCGCCCACGCCACGATGCGGTCGAACGGGCCGTCGGCGGCCGCGCCCGCCGCGCCGTCGGCCTGGCGGACGATGACGTTGCCGATCCCGAGGGACGACAGCCGCTGTTCGGCCTCCGCGCACAATGTGCGGTAGCGTTCCAGGGAAAGCACGCGGCCCGAAAGGCGCCCCAGCAGCGCGGTGGTGAAGCCGGTCCCGGTGCCGATCTCCAGGACGCGGCAGCCGGGCTGGAGCGCGAGCGAGGCGATCACTTGCGCCTGCAGGTCGATCCCCTCGATCGCCTCCCCGCAAGGGATGGGCAGCATGCGGTCGAGCCACACCGCGTCCTGCCACTGGGCCGGCACGAAGCCGCGCCGCGGCGTCGCCTCGATCGCCGTAAACAGCGCCGCGTCGTTCACTCCCGCCGCGCGCAGACGCAGCAGCACGGCCGCGAACGCTTCGCGATCGGCGGCGGCAGCCGTCATCCGAACGCCTCCGCAAGCCGCCCCATCGCCGCATGCGCGGTGAGGTCGAGATGAAGCGGCGTCACCGCCACCCGGTTGTCGCGGACCGCCGCGACGTCGCTGCCCGGCACGTCCTGCGGCGTCTCGCGCCCGAAGGCCAGCCAGAAATAGGGGAAGCCGCGCCCGTCGCGCCGCTCGTCGACCCACAGCTTGTGGGCAAGCCGGCCCTGCGTAGTCACCACCGTCCCCTTGACCTCGCCCGGCCGGCAGCGCGGGAAATTGACGTTGAGGAGAACGCCGGCCGGCAGATCGAGACCGATCAGCCGGTCCAGCACCTCCGGCGCATGCGCTTCCGCAACCTCCCAGGGCACGGTCCTGCCCTCCTCGGTGACGTTGTAGGCCTGCGACAGCGCGATCGAGCGGATGCCCAGCATCGTGCCTTCCATCGCGCCCGCCACGGTGCCCGAATAGGTGACGTCGTCGGCGACGTTGGCGCCGGAATTGACGCCTGACAGGATCAGGTCCGGCGGCTCCGGCAGGAGCTTGCGCACGCCCATGATGACGCAGTCGGTCGGGGTGCCGCGCAGCGCGAACCGTTTCTCGCCGATCCGGCGCAGCCGAAGCGGCTCCGACAACGACAGCGAATGCGCGAGCCCGGACTGGTCGGTTTCCGGCGCGACGACCCATACGTCCTCGGAAAAGGCGCGCGCGATGCGCTCCAGCACGGCAAGGCCATCGGCGTGAATGCCGTCGTCATTGGTCAGGAGAATGCGCACGTTTCCTATGCTCCAATCTTCTCGAGGCCGCCCATATAGGGCCGCAAGGCTTGCGGAATCGTGACGGAGCCGTCCTCGTTCTGGTAGTTCTCCATCACCGCGATCAGCGCCCGGCCGACCGCCACGCCCGACCCGTTGAGCGTGTGGACGAAACGCGTCTGCTTGTCGCCCTCGACGCGGTAGCGGGCCTCCATGCGGCGCGCCTGGAAATCGCCGCAGACCGAGCATGACGAGATTTCGCGATAGGCGTTCTGGCCGGGCAGCCAGACCTCGATATCGTAGGTCTTGCGCGCGCCGAAGCCCATGTCGCCGGTGCACAGCACCACGGTGCGGAAAGGCAGGTCCAGCCGCTTGAGCACCTCCTCGGCGCAGGCCGTCATCCGTTCGTGCTCCGAAATCGCGCTGTCCTGGTCGGTGATCGAGACCAGCTCGACCTTGTAGAACTGGTGCTGGCGCAGCATGCCGCGCGTGTCGCGGCCGGCGGACCCGGCCTCGGAACGGAAGCACGGCGACAGCGCGGTGAAACGCAGCGGCAGCTTCTCTGCCGCCACGATCTGCTCGCGCACCAGATTGGTCAGCGGCACCTCGGCGGTCGGGATCAGGCCCAGCCGCCCATCGCCATGCCTGACGAAGAACAGGTCTTCCTCGAACTTCGGCAGCTGGTTGGTCCCGAACAGGACCTCGTCGCGCACCAGAAGCGGCACCTGCACTTCGGTATAGCCATGCTCGCCCGTGTGCAGGTCGAGCATGAACTGGCCGAGGGCGCGTTCCAGCCGCGCAAGCTGGCCGGTCAGGACCGTGAAGCGGCTGCCCGACAGCTTCGCCGCCCGCTCGAAATCCATCAGGCCGAGCGCCTCGCCGAGGTCGAAATGCTCCTTCGCGCCGGCCGCGCGCTTCGGCGTGCCGACCCGGCGTACCTCGACATTGTCGTTTTCGTCCCGGCCCACCGGCACGTCGTCGAGCGGCAGGTTGGGGACGACCGCCAGTGCGTCGTTCAGCGCCCTGTCGAGGTCGCGGGCCCGCGCCTCGCCCTGCTGGACGAAGCCCTTCAGCTCGGCCATCTCGGCCTTGATCTTCTCGGCCAGCGCGGCATCCTTCTGCGCCATCGCCTTGCCGATCTCCCGCGACGCGGCGTTCTGGCGGGCCTGCGCATCCTGCAGTTGCGACAGGTGCGAGCGCCGCGCCTCGTCCTTCGCGATCAGGTCGTCCACGGTCGCGCGCGCGGCCTCGGCCGTGCTGCCGCGCGCCTCCAGCGCCCGGACGAGAGCCTCAGGGTTTTCGCGAATCCATCTGATGTCGAGCATGGCAGGGTCCAGGTTTCCTCTAAGGGCTCATGCGCCGGCGCCTCGCGGGGCGGCCGGAAGGCCGAAGCACCGCGCCTTCCGCCGCCCTTCCGTTCCCGGGTATGGGACAAGGCTGCGCCGCGCGCAACGAGCCGCAGCCGGGGTAAACCGCGCGGTCGCGGCGTGCAAGGCGTGAGGGCGATGAAATCGGCGGGCGGGTGCCGGCAAAAGGCGCGGGCCGGCCTATTCGGCCGCTGCGGAGCCGCTTTCGGCGGGTGCCGGCTCGGCCTCCGCCTCCTCGGCCGCCTTCCTGGCTTCCATCGCCAGCCGTTGCCGCTCGATGCGGCGCGCCAGCCAGATCGACACCTCGTAAAGAGCGATCGTCGGCAGGGCGAGGCCGATCTGGCTCACGGGATCGGGCGGCGTCAGGATCGCGGCGGCGACGAAGGCGATCACGATGGCGTATTTGCGCTTGCTGGCCAGCCCGTCTCCGGTGAGCAGCCCCACCCGCGTCATCAGCGACGTGACCACCGGAAGCTGGAACACCAGCCCGAAGGAAAAGATCAGCGTCATGATGAGGCCGAGATATTCCGACACGCGCGGCAGCAGCGAGATCTGGATGTCGTTGCCCGGCCCGACCTGCTGCATCGACAGGAAGAACCACATGACCATCGGCGTGAAGAAGAAATAGACCATCGCGCCGCCGATCAGGAACAGGATCGGCGAGGCGATGAGGAAGGGCCGGAACGCCGCGCGCTCGTTGCGATAAAGACCCGGCGCGACGAACTTGTAGATCTGCGCGGCAATCAGCGGAAATGCGATCACCAGCCCGCCGAAAGCGGCGATCTTGATCTGCGTGAAGAAGAATTCCTGCGGCGCGGTGTAGATCAGGTCGACCTTGGTCGGGTCGAGGCCGGCCCAGCGTGTCGCCCACTGGAAGGGAATGACCAGCAACAGGAACAGCTGCTTGGCGAAGAAGAAGCAGACGACGAACGCGACGGCAAAGCCGCCGATCGACCACATCAGCCGCCGCCGCAGCTCGATCAGGTGCTCGATCAGCGGAGCCGAGGATTTCTCGATCTCGTCTTCTTCGCTCACGCCTTGCCGCTCGCCTTTGTTCTGGAGCCCGTTGCGGGCCGCGCGGCGGCCGTCCCGGCCTTCGCAGGTCCGCCGCGGCCGCCTTTCGCCGGCGCCGCCTTTGCCGCAGCCTTGGGCGCCGCTGCCGCCTTGGGGGCCGGTGCCGCCTTGGCAACCGCCTTCGCGCCGGCCGCCCTGGCCCGGGGGGCCGCCGGCCGCCTGGCCGGCTTCGCGGAAGCTTCGGCCGGTTTCGCGGACGAGGCGGACGTCCCCGGCACGGCCTCCGCCCCGCTCTTGAGCGGTTCGGCCGCCACGGGCGTCGAAGCCGCAGGAACGGCCGAATCGTCCGGCTTGGCGAGGGTCGGCTTCATTGCCGCGTCGACGCCGGCCTTGAGGTCGGCGGCCGCCTTCTCCAGCGGGTTCAACGCCTTGCGGATATCCGCCGCCGGATTGAGCTTCCGCATGTCGCTGGCGAGCGTCTTGACGTCGTCAAGCTCGGCTTCCTTCAGGGCCTCGTCGAACTGCTTGCGGAAGTCGCCGGCCATCGTCCGCATCTTCGCGGTGGTCTTGCCGAAGGTGCGCAGCATGCGCGGCAGATCCTTCGGGCCGACGACCACGATCATCACGATCGCGATCACCAGCATCTCGGTCCAGCCGACTTCGAACATGGCTCAGGCCTTCCGCAAAATCCGGAACGGGCGCTGCGCACCCGCCCTGCCTAGGACTCGTTCGCCTTTTGCTTCGGGCTCTTGACCGGCTCGTCGGCACGGTGCTCGACCGTCTTGGCCGTGCTGGCGGCCTCGTCCTCGTCCGACATGCCCTTCTTGAAGCTCTTGATGCCCTTGGCCATGTCGCCCATCAGCTCCGGAATCTTGCCGCGGCCGAATAGGAGCAGCACCACGACCAGCACGATCAGCCAGTGCCAGATGGAAAAACTACCCATTGCGTGTTCTCTCCCGTTGGGTTCGCCCGTAGCAAGATTTATGCGCTTTCGCCCCGCCTTTCAAACACAAGCACGCCGGCGCAAGCGAATGTGAGCCAAAAGTCGCGCTTCGGACAATGCGCCGCACCCCGGCCGTTCCCGTCGCGCGCCACGTGCCTGCGCCACCGCGCCTGGCACGCCGGCCGCTCCGGGAAGCGGGCGATACCATCCCTGCCGGATTTTCGCCAGCATTATCGAATGCGATCCCGTCGTCGCCGGCATGGCGCGGAAACGGCCCTGCCGCCGCCGCGCGGAGGACGGCTGTCAATCGTCCTCGACGCGCGGCGTCAGCAGGCCGAGCTCCTCGAGGTCGATGTCGGTCAGCGGATCCTCCTCGTCGGTGAGCAGGTCGGGGTCGGCCGGCGGCTGCGGCATCGAGAAGTTGGAGGGCATCCGGGCCGAAAGCAGCCCCGCCCCCTTCAGTTCCTCCATGCCCGGCAGGTCGCGCAGCTCCTCGAGGCCGAAATGGTCGAGGAACGTATCGGTCGTGCCGTAGGTCACGGGCCGCCCGGGCGAGCGGCGGCGTCCGCGCATCCTCACCCAGCCGGTCTCCATGAGTGTGTCCAGCGTGCCCTTGGAGGTCTCGACACCGCGCACCTCTTCGATCTCGGCACGCGTCACCGGCTGGTGATAGGCGATGATCGCCAGCACCTCCAGCGCCGGCCGCGACAGCTTTTTCTGCTGCACGGTCTCGCGGCTCATCAGGAAGGCGAGATCGCCGGCGGTGCGGAACGCCCAGCCGTCGCCGGCCTTGACCAGGTTGACGCCGCGCGTCTCGTAGACCTGCCGCAGCTCGGCCATGACCGCGGCCACGCCGACCCCGTCCGGCAGGCGCTCGGCGAGCTGCTTTTCCGTCACCGGCTCGGCCGAAGCGAACACGATCGCCTCGGCCATCCGCATGGCTTCGGAAAGCTGCAGGCGGGCCGCGGGATTGTCCGCGGCGGATGTGAAGCCGTCTTCGTCATTGGCAAACGGCATCGGGGCCGCGTTGGCGCCTTCTGTCATCATTCCACCTCGGCCGGGAGCGGCTTCTTGCCTGGATTGCGCATGTAGATGGGTGCGAACGGCTCCTGCTGGCGCACCTCCAGATAGCCCTCGCGCACGAGCTCCAGCGTCGCGGCGAAGGAGCTCGCCACCGCCGTCGCCCGCTCCTCGGGAAATGGCATGTATTTCAGCAGGAACTGGTCGAGCGCGGTCCAGTCGGCGAACGTGCCGATCATGCGCGTCAGGATCGCGCGCGCCTCCTTCAGAGACCATACCCCGCGCTTGGCGATGCGCACATTGGTGATCGCCTGCCGCTGGCGCAGCGAGGCATAGGCGGTCAGCAGGTCGTAGAGCGTGCCGGAATATTCGTTGCGCCTGTCGACGATGACCACCTCCGGCAGGCCGCGCGCGAAGACGTCGCGGCCGAGCCGGTTGCGATTGACGAGCCGGGCCGCCGCGTCGCGCATGGCTTCGAGCCGCTTCAGCCTGAACTGCAGGACGGCCGCCATTTCCTCGCCGGTCTCGCCGTCGTCGCCGGCCTGCTTGGGGATCAGCAGCTTCGACTTGAGATAGGCGAGCCACGCCGCCATCACCAGATAGTCGGCCGCCAGTTCCAGCCGCAGCGCCCGCGCGCGCTCGACGAAGACGAGATACTGCTCCGCGAGCGCCAGGACCGAGATGCGCGCGAGGTCGACCTTCTGGCCGCGCGCCAGATGCAGGAGCAGGTCGAGCGGGCCCTCGAAGCCCGCTACGTCGACGACGAGCTGCGGCTCGTCCGTGGCGCGATCCTCGTCGCCCCACAGCCGGTCCATGGGCGTCTGCTCCGCCTGCTTCCTTTCGGCTGCGTCAGCCAATCCTCTGCCTTTCCCCGTCGGTCGCGGCGACCGCGATCCCGGACATCAGCTCCGCGAACTCCGCGCGGGCCGCGTCTTCCTGCGTCGCATCAGGCGGCACCAGCCGCGCCAGCGCGGCATCCGCCCGCTCGCGCGCCCTGCCCCGCAGCATGGGCGCGGCGTCCGCCACCGCCCGCATTTCGTCCATCGTCCCGTTGCAGTGAAGCACGACATCGCACCCCGCGGCGATGATTGCATCGGTCCGGCCGGCGAAATCCCCAGAAAGTGCCTTCATCGAGACGTCGTCGCTCATCAGCAGCCCGTCGAAGCCGATCTCGCCGCGGATGATCCCGGCGACCACCTGCCGCGACGTGGTTGCCGGCGCCCCGGGGTCGAGCGCGGTGTAGACGACATGCGCGCTCATCGCCATCGGCATGTCGTTGAGCGCCCGGAACGGCGCGAAATCATGGCGGCGCAGCTCTTCCAGCGGGGCCTCGACGCAAGGTAGCGCCAGATGGCTGTCCGCCGCCGCCCTGCCATGCCCCGGAACATGCTTGACGACCGGCAGCACGCCGCCGGCGAGAAGCCCCTCCGCGGCGGCCCTGCCCAGCGCCGCGACCGCATCCGGCTCGCGCGCATAGGCGCGGTTGCCGATGACGTCGTGCGCACCGGCCACCGGCACGTCGAGGACCGGCAGGCAATCGGCGTTGAAGCCCAGCCGGCGAAGGTCGAACGCGTGCAGCCGCGACATCAGCCAGGCCGCCCGCAGGCCGGCCCCGCGGTCCTGCGCATGGAGCGCGCCGAGCGCGGCAGCGGGCGGGTAGTCCTGCGCCAACGGCGGCCGCAGCCTCTGCACGCGCCCGCCTTCCTGGTCGACGAAGACCGGCGCGTCGGGCCGGCCCACGCAATCGCGCAGCGCGGCAATCAGCGCCCGCGCCTGCCCGGCCTCGGCGATATTGCGCGCGAACAGGATGAAGCCCCATGGCCGTTCGGCGCGAAAGAAGGCGGCCTCGTCGGCACGCAGTTCGGTGCCGGCAACGCCCAGGATCATCGCTTTTGATTCGCTCATGCGCGCCAGAGTAGAACGCGGCGGGCTGCAAGGGAAATCCGCCGCAAATGCAAAGGCCGCGACGGGAAAGCCCGCCGCGGCCCCGGGCCCGGACGGCCCGGACGCGTTATTTCGAGACGAAGCAGCTTCCGCCGGCGGCCTTGTATTTTTCGCAGAGCGCGATCGCCTCGGCGCGCGATGCGGACGGGATGCGCACGCGATAATACGTTCCCTTGCCGGAAATATCCGCCTTGACGATGTTGACGCCGCGCCCGCCGATCACGCTGCCATAGCGGCGCGCGAGATCCTGGTAGGTCGCCTGCGCCGCCTCGGCCGTCGGTTGCGAAGCGATCTGCATCGACCATTCGCTGGAGCCCTGTGCCGCAACGGCGGGCCGTGCCGGCTCGGTGCGGGCCTGCGCGGCCGGTGCCTGCGCCACCTGCTGCCGGGCAGCCACCTCGGGGGCCGGGGTCGCCGGCGCGGCCGCCGGTTGCGAAGCGGCCGTGCCGGTCGCGGAAGCATTGCCGGCCGGCGTTGCCGGCTGCGCGGCAGCCTGCGCCGGCGCGGGCGCCGGGTCGGCGGCCGGCGCGGGGGTCTGCGGCTGCGCGATCGCGACCTCCCTGACGGCGCGCTCGGCCGACGCGGCATCCGCCGCCGGCTGGGGCGCGGGATCCTCGCGCGGCACCAGCGTGCCGTCGGGCCGGACGATCATGGTGCGCACCTTGCGCGGCTGCACCGCAGCGAGGTCCTCGGCAGCGCCGATCCCTTCCGGTTCGGCCGCCGCTTCCAGCCTGTCCTCGGCCTTTCCGGCTGCCGCCGGGTCCATGTCGACGCGCTCTTCCTCGTCGAGGCCGGGCAACGCGTCTTCCTCCGCGCGCGCGGAGACCGCCGGCGGCAGCGAAACCGGCTCCTCGGTCGAGGTCACCAGCCTTTCCTGCGTCGGCGGCGTCGTGTCGACGACGCCCGCCGCGCGTTCGTAAGCCTTGCTGTCCTGGTTCGGCACGGTCGTGCCGCCCGGGTTCTCCGGCTTTACCTTGAGCGGGTCGGCATCCGCAGTCACCAGCACCGGAGTATCGTCGGAACCGCCGCTGCCGAGGGAAAACGCCAGCGCGCCAAGCCCGCCCAGCACGGCGATCCCGGCCACGGCCGCCGCGACCATGAGGCCGGTGCGCCGGCGTTGCGAGGCCGTGGCGGCCCCCGCCTCGCCATATCCGGCAACGTCGACCTCTCGATCGAGATCCGCCGGGGCCGCATCCCGATCCATCTGCGCCGCGCGCGCGCCCCAGCCGCCGACAGCGGCGGACGCCGCAGCCCCGCTCAGGCCGATCGCCTCGGCGAACTGGTCGTCTCCATACGCGTCGTCAGCCGCAGGGCCGGGCGTCGGCTGAGCCGTCGACGGCATGCCGAACGACGACGCAAGCTCGGCGTCGAAATCGTCGTAGACAGGCGCCGGCTCGTCGAAAGCCGTTTCCGGAAGATCGAGCTCGTCCTGCATCGGCACGTGATCGTCCGCGACCTCGACGGTCTCGATGTCCAGCATCCCGGCCGGGCCCGCATTCGCGATGTCCGGCGCATGGGCCGGCGCAGCGTGCGCACCGCGGAAGGCCGGCATCGCCGGCGCGAGATCGGACAACGCCGCGAACGGGTCGGCCCGTTCGGCGTCACCCTGTCCATGGGCCTCGCCCGCCGGCGCCTGCCAGTCGGCAGCATCGTCCGGGGCATCGTCCCACGCGCTGCCGGCAGCGTCCGCGTCCTGCCCCTGCCCTTCCCCGTCGTCCCAGGCGCCGACGGATGCGTCGTCGTAGGCGGCAGGAGCGTCGTCATAGCCGGCATAGCGCTCGTCATCGGCCGCATCCTCGGGCGCCGGCTCGCCGGCATAGCCGGGCTCGGAAAGCGGCTCCCACGCCGCCGGGCCGGGCTCGAACGGCTGACCGGCCGGATCGGAGCCCAAAAGCCGGTTCAGCTCGTCCTCCAGGCTCGGCTCGGCAATTCCGGGCTGCGCGGCCGCGAACGATTCCGCGGCTGCATGATCTTCGGCCGCCTGAGCTCGATAATCTTCGGTCGCGTCGGCCCCGTAATCCCCGGCCGCCTGCGGCGCGTCGCTATAGGCCGCGCCCTCGGCGGCAGCCACCAGCTCGCCACGCTCGTCGATGTCCAGATCGCCGAAATCCATATCGACCTCGGCAAGACCGAGATCGTCCCCGAAGGGATCGTCGGCGGGCCCTGTCGCCGCATCCTCGACGGGCGCCGCAGGCGCCTGCCAGTCGTCCTGCGGCGGCGCATAAGCCTCCGGGGCCGGCTCGGCCGAGGCCGGCAAGGCGGCCTCCTCAGCTTCGCCCCAGTCGACGTCGTCGAACTCGGCGGCAAAGGCGTCTTCGGCACGGTCGGCGTCAAAGCCATCGTCCGCGGGCGCGTCGAACCCGGCATCGTCAGGCTGCGGCGCACGCGCATAGCTGTCTGGGGCCGGCGCCGGCGCAGCCTCCGGACGATCCGCCGGATCGTCACCCAGGTCGCCCATCAGCTCCTTTTCCAGATCGATGTCGAACGGATCGTCCGCCATGCTCGGCGTCTCGGGGCGTGGCTCGCGGCCCATGATCCGCGTCAGTTCGGCAAACGGGTCGCTGCTGTCGAAGCGGTCCTGCAGGTTCCGCTTCAGGAGGTTGGTGTCTGCCATGCTTTGTCCCCACACTCACACTGGACTGGACGCCGGCGACGTCACGCCTGGTTGGCGTACCAGCGCATTGTGGGCAAATGGTGACAGAACGTTCCGTGAACCTCAGCGCATTTCCGCAGGTGCTTCAGCTCCCACGATCGCAAGGCCGGACGCCAAAACGTCCAAGACCGCCTGCACCAGCCCCAGTCTGGCACGCGTCAATTCTGGATCGTTAACCTTAACAAAGCGTAAGTCGGGTGTCTCGGTCCCTCTGTTCCACTGGGCGTGGAAGGCGCTGGCCAGCTCGTAGAGATAGAAGGCGAGCCGGTGCGGCTCCTGCGAGGTCGCCGCCTGCTCGATCAGCCGGGGATACTCGGCCAGCTTGCGTACCAGCGCGACCTCGCCTTCGTCGGTGAGCCGGTCGGCCGCCGCCATCAGCCGCTCGCGCGACAGATCGGCCTCCGCTCCGAGCTGCTCGCGCGCCTGCCGGAACACCGAATGGCAGCGGGCGGATGCATACTGCACGTAAAAGACCGGGTTGTCCTTCGACTGCTCGGTGACCTTCGCGAAATCGAAATCGAGCGGCGCGTCGCTCTTGCGGTAGAGCATCATGAAGCGGATCGCGTCGCGCCCGACCTCGTCGACCACGTCGCGCAGGGTCACGAACTCCCCTGCCCGCTTCGACATGCGCACCGGCTCGCCGTCGCGATAGAGCTTGACGAGTTGGCACAGGAGGATGGTCAGCTTCAGCTCGCCGTCGGAAATGGCGCGCGCCAGTGCCTCCATGCGCTTGACATAGCCACCATGGTCGGCGCCGAGCACGAAGATTAGCTCGTCGAACCCGCGCGCATACTTGTCCTTCATATAGGCGACGTCGCCGGCGAAATAGGTGTAGCTGCCGTCGGACTTCACCAGCGGCCGGTCGATGTCGTCTCCCACCTCGGTGGAACGGAACAGCGTCTGCTCCCGGTCTTCCCAGTCCTCCGGCGGCTGGCCCTTCGGCGGCGGCAGCTTGCCCTTGTAGATATAGCCCTTCATCGTCAGGTCGTTGATCGCCTGGCGGATCGGCCGCGCATTGTCGACATGCAGCGCGCGTTCGGAAAAGAACACCTCGTGATGCACGTTGAGCGCCGCGAGATCCTCGCGGATCATCCCCATCATCGCCTCGACCGCGCGATCCTTGACCAGGGCCAGCGCCTCGGCTTCCGGCATCTGCGTGAGCGAAGGACCGAACGCGTCGGCAAGCGCCTGCCCCACCGGCTTGAGATAGTCGCCGGGATAGAGGCCGGCCGGGATCTCGCCGATCTCCTCTCCCAGCGCCTCGCGGTAGCGCAGCATGACGGAGCGGGCGAGCATGTCGACCTGCGCGCCGGCATCGTTGATGTAATATTCCTTGATGACCTCGTAGCCGGCGAAGGCGAGCAGGTTGGCCAGCGCGTCGCCGACCACCGCGCCGCGGCAATGGCCGACATGCATCGGCCCGGTCGGGTTGGCCGAGACATATTCGACATTGACCTTGCGGCCGCTGCCGATGGCGGAGCGGCCGAAGCCCTCGCCTGCGGCCAGGGCCTGCCGCAGCAGCGCCTGCCAGAACCCGTCCGCAAGCCGCAGGTTGACGAAGCCCGGCCCCGCTACCTCGGCCGCTGCGACATCGGCGTCGCGGCCCAGCTCGGCGGCGATGGTTTGCGCCAGCGCGCGCGGATTGACGCCGAGCGGCCTGGCCAGCACCATCGCGACATTGGTGGCGATGTCGCCGTGGCTGGGATCGCGCGGCGGCTCGACGGTGACGCGCGAAAGATCCGGAACAGACCCCGATGAATCCTTCAGATCAAGCGTCTCGACGGCATTCCTGATCCGATTGTTGAAATCGGCGAAGATGTTCATGGTTCGTATTCCGAGAAAGGCGGGACCTGACGGCCCGATCGGCCCGCGCCCTAGCCCAAAACGGGCGCATGGTCAAACAAGCGGCCGTGCTCCTTGAGCGCATAGGTATCGGTCATGCCGGCCAGGAAGTCGGCCACGGCGCGGGCGCGGATATGCGGCTCGGCCCGGTCGAGCCCCTCGCGCCAGCCCTCCGGCATGATGCGCGGGTCGGCCATGTAGGCGTCGAACAGCTCGCGCACGACCTGCTCGGCCTTGACCCGTTCCGCCATCACGGTCGGGTTGCGATAGAGGTTGCGGTAGAGGAAGGCCTTCAGCGTCTTCTCGTCCTGCGCCATCGCCTCGGAAAAGACCACCATCGCGCGGCCGGCATCGTGGATCGCACCGGGGTCGGCCGGCGCCAGCGCGGCGATCCGCTGCTGCGCCGTGGCGATGACGTCCTCCACCATCATGGTGATCTGCCGGCGCACCAGCTCGTGGCCGGTGCGCACGGGGTCCAGCGCCGGATAGCGCGTGCGCAGGTCCGCCAGGATGCCGGCCGTCAGCGGGACCTCGTCCAGCATCGGCAGCGTCAGCAGCCCCGAGCGCAGGCCGTCGTCGATGTCGTGGGCGTTATAGGCGATGTCGTCGGCGATCGCCGCACATTGCGCCTCCACGCCGGCGAAACGCCATAATTCGAGGTCGTAGAGCTCGTTGAAATCGCCGATCGCCGGCGCCAGCGGCCCGTTCAGCCCGTTGCCGGCGCGGTCGGTCAGCGGCCCGTTGTGCTTGGCCAGCCCCTCCAGCGTTTCCCAGCACAGGTTCAGCCCCTCGAAGTCGGCGTAGCGGCTTTCCAGCCGCGTCACCACCCGCAGCGCCTGCGCATTGTGGTCGAACCCGCCCCACTCGGCCATCTTCTCGTTGAGCGCATCCTCGCCGGTGTGGCCGAACGGCGTGTGGCCGAAATCGTGCACCAGCGCCACCGCCTCGGCCAGATCCTCGTCGCCGCGCAAGGCCCTCGCCAGCGCGCGCGCAATCTGCGCCACCTCGATCGAATGCGTCAGCCGGGTGCGGTAATGATCGCCTTCATGGGCGATGAAAACCTGCGTCTTGTGCTTCAGGCGCCTGAAGGCGGTCGAATGGATGATGCGGTCCCGGTCGCGCTGGAAGGGCGTTCGCGTCGGGCTCTCGGGCTCGGGATAGAAGCGGCCACGGCTTTTCGCCGGGTCCGTCGCATAGGGCGCGCGCGGCCGGTAGCCGAAACCGATCTCCTTAAGGCCGCTGCCCATATCCTCCATCCGCGGCCGCGCCTGCGGCCGGTTGACTTGCCTTCGGCCGCTTCATACCTATGGGGAAGACTCGAACGCAAGGTTGCAACGATGGGCGCGGACGCGAAAACGGCGATGAAGCCGGTCGAGCTGACCGAGGCGGCGGCGAAGCGGATTTCCAGCATCGTGGCGAAGGACCCCGGCAAGACCGCCCTGCGGGTTGCCGTCGAGGGCGGCGGCTGCTCGGGCTTTTCGTATTCGTTCGACCTAGTCGAAAACAGCAATGCCGACGATATCGCCATCGAGCGCGACGGCGCGACCGTGCTGATCGACGAGATTTCCCTTGTCTATATGGGCGGCGCGGTGATCGATTTCGTCGACGACCTGATGGGCCAGTCCTTCCAGATCCGCAATCCCAACGCGGTTGCCTCCTGCGGCTGCGGCACGTCGTTCTCCGTCTGAGCCGGCCGCGGTGAAGATCGCCACCTGGAACATCAACGGCGTTCGCGCCCGCATCGAAAATCTCGTCGCGTGGCTGAAGGAAAGCGGACCGGACATCGTCTGCCTGCAGGAGATCAAGACGCAGGACGAGGGCTTTCCGCGCGCCGGGATCGAGGCGCTCGGCTACCATGTCGAGACGCACGGCCAGAAGGGCTTCAACGGTGTCGCCATCCTGTCGAAGCTGCGTTTCGACGAGGTGACGCCGCGGCTGGCCGGCGACGACGCCGACGAGCACGCGCGCTTCATCGAGGGCGTCTTTTCGGTTCGTGACGCAAAAGGGCGCAGGCTGGCGCTGCGCGTCGCCTCGCTCTACCTGCCCAACGGCAATCCCGTCGGCACCGAGAAATTCGCCTACAAGCTGCGCTGGATGCAGCGGCTCGAACGCTGGGCGGCCGATCGGCTGGCATTCGAGGAACCGCTAGTGATGGCAGGCGACTACAACGTCATCCCCGAGCCGGTCGACGCGCGCTTTCCCGAGAACTGGACCGGAGATGCGCTTTATCAGCCCGAAAGCCGGGAAGCCTTCCGCCGCCTGTCGGCCCTCGGCTTCACCGATGCCGTTCGCGCCGTCACCGACGCGCCGGTCTATACGTTCTGGGATTACCAGGCCGGCGCCTGGCAGAAGAACAACGGCATCCGCATCGACCATCTGATGCTGTCGCCGGAGGCCGCCGACCGCCTGTCCCGCGCGGCCGTCGAAAAGCATGTGCGCGCCTGGGAAAAACCGTCCGACCACGTTCCCGCGATCGTCGAGCTGGCGCTTCTGCCGGCATCATAGAAGACACCGGCACGCGCCGGTGCCGGCTCCGCCCGTCGGCCCGATACTGTGTTTGCGCCTACTCGGCCCCGGCCGTCAGCATGCCTTGCGCCAGCGCCATCGCGGTGCGCCGGTCGGCCTCGTTCGCCAGCGCGAACGCTTCTTCCTGCAAGGGCCGGATCCACCCAGCATCGTGCGCCGGGGCCCGCTCCAGCGCGGCCGTCAGCATGGCCAGCCCGCGCACCGTCTGGCCACCCTGGCTCAGGAGATTGCCCAACGTGGCGAGCGCCCCGGTATGTCCCTTCTCGGCGGCAAGCTGGAGCCAGCGCCCGGCCTGCTGCACGCTCTTACGGACGCCGTCGCCGTTGAGGAACATCAGCCCGACCTCGTATTGCGCGGCCGGGTTACGATAGGTCGCGGCCGCACGCATGTAGTAATCCTGGGCGGCCTGCGGATTGGGGCTGACGGGCGAGCCGGGAATGCCGCTGCGCAGATAATGCGCGAGCTCGACCAGCGCGTCGGCGACGAAACTCTCGTCGGGATTGCCCGGCTCGACGTCCTGCCGGGCGATGGCGCTGTAGAACTTGAACGCCTCGTAATCGTCGCGGACGACCCCGTCGCCCTGGGCATACATGCGGGCGAGCTTCCAGCTCGCGCCGATCTGGCCGTTCTCGGCCGCGTAGCGATAGGCTTCGACCGCTTCCTGCTTGTGCCCCTGCTTGTAGGCGGAGAAGCCGAAGCGGAACACCGCCCACGGGCTGCGCTCGGGCTTGACGACCACCTGGTTCTCGTCGAGCGCGAGCGCCTGGCCGCCAGCGGCCAGCGACAGGACCGCCACGACGACTGCCAGCATGCCGGTCCTGACCGTCATCGCCTCACACATGACGGCAGCCTGCTCCCGATCCACGCCGGCAAGCGAACGCCCCGACGGCCCCAAGGCCCGGAACCGTTCGTTCGACTTCAACCGACACGCTGCGCCACACCCTCATCATCTTCCTCGCCGCATGTTCGCGGCCGCCTCATGGCCCGCCCGCAAAGGCGGCCGGACAGGCTTTCGGCGTGCGCCGTGTTTATGGCGGGAAATAGGCGCCCCGGCCCGCCGGGTCCCTATAGCGCAGCGGTTGTTGAAAGAGTGTTGCCGAATCGACACAAGGCGGCGCAAGCTGGCAAACCGGCCTTTCGGCCGGCAAATCCGGCCCGGGCCGCGGCCCCGCCGGAGACCCCGGCTGTCGGCTCAGCCGGCCGCGTCGCGCACGCGCGCAAGCGCGGTTTCGAGCCGGCGGCGGGCCTCCTCGAACTCGGCCAGCTTCTCTCTTTCCGCCTCCACGACCTCCGCTGCAGCCTTCGCCACGAAGTTCGGATTGCCGAGCTTCTTTTCGATGCGGGCGATCTCGTCGGCGTTCCTGGCAAGCTCCTTGCCGAGCCTCGCCCCCTCCGCCTTAAGGTCGATCAGATCGCCCAGCGGCAGGCACGCGGTTGCCTCGCCGACCACGATCTGCGCGGCTCCCCTGGGCGCGGCCTCCGCGAAGCCCACCTCGCCCGTCCGCGCCAGCCGCCGGATCGCCGGCTCGTGACGCGCCGTGCGCTCGCGGGTCGCCGCCGCGGCACCGACGAAGACGAGCGGCGCGATCGCCGCCGGCGGCACGTTCATCTCCGAGCGCACCGAGCGGATGCCGGAAACGAGGTCGATGAGCCAGTTGATCTCGGCCGCCGCCTCCATGTCCTCGAAGGCGGGCGTCGGCCATTCGGCATGACACAGCAGCCCGCCGCGCGGCTGCCCCCACGACGAGGTCTGGCCCCACAGCTCCTCCGTCATGAACGGCATGAAGGGGTGCAGAAGGGCATAGATCCCGTCGAGCACATGGGCCATCGTGGCCCGGCTCTCCGCCTTGGCCGCCTCGTCCTCGCCGGCGAAGACCGGCTTCAGGAGCTCGACATACCAGTCGCAGAACAGGTTCCAGACGAAGCGATAGGCCGTGCCGGCCGCCTCGTTGAAGCGATAGGAGGAAATGCCGTCCGTCACCTCGCGTGCGGTCCTGCCGAATTCGGTCAGGATCCAGCGGTTGACGGTGAGCCGCGCGCCGTCGGGATCGAAGCCCTCACGCCGCTCCGCGCCGTTCATCTCGGCAAAGCGGGTCGCGTTCCACAGCTTGGTGCCGAAATTGCGGTAGCCGGCAATGCGTGCCGGGTCGAGCTTCACGTCCCTGCCCTGCGCGGCCATGATCGCCAGCGTGAAGCGCAGCGCGTCGGCGCCGTATTCGCTGATCAGGTCCAGCGGATCGATGACGTTGCCCTTCGACTTCGACATCTTCTGCCCGTTCTTGTCGCGAACGAGCGCATGCACGTAGACCGTGTGAAACGGCTCCTCGCGCATGAAGTGCAGGCCCATCATCATCATCCGGGCGACCCAGAAGAAGATGATGTCGAACCCGGTGACCAGAACGTCGGTCTGGTAGTAGGTTTCCAGCTCGGGCGTCTTTTTCGGCCAGCCGAGCGTGGAGAACGGCCACAGCGCCGAGGAAAACCAGGTGTCGAGCACGTCCTCGTCGCGCGTCAGGATCGCTCCGGGGTCGAAATTCTCCAGCTTTTCCTCGACCCACGCCTTCCACGGGCCTTCGAGCGCGAGATAGTATTCGACCGCCTCGTCGAGCGCCTGCTTTTCCGTGTGCGCGACGAAGATGCGGCCGTCCGGCCCGTACCAGGCTGGAATCTGGTGGCCCCACCAGAGCTGGCGCGAGATGCACCAGGGCTGGATGTTCTCCATCCAGTCGAAATAGGTCTTCTCCCAGTTCTTCGGGACGAACTTCGTGCGCCCCTCGCGCACGCTGGCGATCGCCGGCCCGGCCAGCGTCCGGGCATCCGCGAACCACTGGTCGGTCAGCATCGGCTCGATGACGACGCCGGAGCGGTCGCCGAAAGGCTGCATGATCGTCTTCGCCTCGACGAGGGGAACCTCCTCGCCCTCCGCATTCCTGACCGTGACGGCCAGCCCCTCCGCGGTGATCGCCTCGACGATGCGCTTGCGCGCCTCGTAGCGGTCGAGCCCGCGATATTCGTCGGGAACGAGGTTGATCTGGTCGACTTCGGCCTCCGGCGGCAGCTCGCCGGTCCTTGCGATCTCCAGCGCGCGCGCCGCGCAGACCGCGTAGGGCTCGCCGTCATCGCGCAGGGCGGCGCGCGTATCCATGAGCCGGTAGAGCGGGATGCCGTTGCGGCGCGCGACCTGGTAGTCGTTGAAGTCGTGTGCGCCGGTGATCTTGACCGCGCCGGAGCCGAACGCCGGATCCGGATAGTCGTCAGCGATGATGGGGATCAGCCGGCGATGCTCCCTGGGCCCGACCGGGATTTCGCACAGCTTGCCGACGATCGGCGCATAGCGCTCGTCGGAGGGATGGACGGCCACCGCGCCGTCGCCGAGCATCGTTTCCGGACGGGTCGTGGCGATCGAGATGTAGTCGCGTTCCTCCTGGAGCACGACGTTGCCGTCGGCGTCCTTCTCGACATAGGTGTAGGTCTCGCCGCCGGCGAGCGGGTACTTGAAATGCCACATATGGCCGGCGGCTTCCCTGTTCTCGACCTCGAGGTCGGAAATCGCCGTCTCGAACACCGGATCCCAGTTCACCAGCCGCTTGCCGCGGTAGATCAGCCCTTCCCTGTAAAGCGTGACGAAGACCTCGCGGACGGCCTCCGACAGGCCCTCGTCCATCGTGAAGCGCTCGCGGCCCCAGTCGGCCGACGCGCCGAGCCGCTTCAGCTGATGGATGATCGAGCCGCCGGACTGCGCCTTCCACGCCCAGACGCGGTCGATGAACTCCTCGCGGCCGAGGTCGCGCCGCGAAATGCCGCTCTGCGCGAGCTGGCGCTCGACCACCATCTGCGTGGCGATGCCGGCATGGTCCATGCCCGGCTGCCACAGCACGTTCTTGCCGCGCATGCGCTCGAAGCGGACCAGGATGTCCTGCAGCGTGTCGTTGAGCGCATGCCCCATATGGAGCGAGCCGGTCACGTTGGGCGGCGGGATGACGATCGTGAAGGGTTCCGCGCCCGGCTTCGCGCCGGCGCCGGCGCGGAAGGCATCGGCGTCTTCCCAGCGCCGGGCGATCTTCGGTTCGACGGCAGCGGCGTCGTAGGTCTTGTCGAGCATGGGACGATCTCGGAAGGGGAGGTTGGCCCGGTGTAAACCGGATGAATGCGAGCAAGTCAATCTTGGTTGCCGGGCCGCGGCTGCGCCGTATATACGGATCAGGTAAGACGTATATACGAAGCTTTCCTCGGCACGGGCGCGGTCGATGTCGCCGCTGTCGATCTGGGAGACGGCGCGGGGCCTGCATCGGTCCTATGAAATGTCACTCGAACGGGCGGACGCCATCGTCCGCGATTTCGTTCGCGGCAACGACGTCGTGACCGTCGCCATCGACGACGAAATCGGCAGCGAAGCGATCAGAGCCTCCGGCCTTTTCGGCAAGGGCCGTCATCCCGCAGCCCTCAATATGGGGGACTGCTTCGCCTATGCCTGTGCCAAAACCCTCGGCGTGCCGCTGCTCGCCATGGGCGACGACTTTCCCCGTACAGATATCGAAATGGCCTGACCCGGCCCCGCTGACCCGGCCGAAAACGCCTACCGCGCGCCGCCGCGCGCGACCCGCTCGATCTCCTCGCGCACCAGCCGCTCCACCAGCAGCGGCAGGTTGTTGTCGAGCCACTCCTGCAGCATCGGCCGCATGATCTCCTCGGCGATCTCGTCATAGCTGCGCTTGCGGCTTGCCGTGAACGCCTCGTTCAGCTCTTCGAAGGCCGCCGCCACCTGCCGGCCGGCGATGTCGGAGATGATCGCGCCGCGCGTCCCGCCGTCATTGCTCCGCGCCGGAGCGGACGGGTACGGCGCCGCCGCCTCGTCCTCGCGCTTCCGCCCGCCGTCGAACGCGCGCAGCGCGGGCTGGGAGCCTTCGTCGCCGCCCTGCGCCGCCGGGTCGGGTTCCGGCTCGACCGCGGGCGCGGAGAACTCGGTCCGGAACGCCTCCACCTCGGCCGCGGCCTCGACGCGGTCGTCGTTGCCTGCAAACGCGGCCGGCGCGCCGTCTTCTGCATCGCCGTCGGCCGGGCCTGCATCCGTCATGTCGCCGCGGCGCGCGCCGTCGCTGTCTTCGATGATCCGCCTGATCGAGGCCAGGATCTCCTCCATCGAGGGTTCCTTCGCCGTGGCGCTTCCTGCCTGTGCCATCATCCGGCCCCGCCGCTGTCCATCCCACCGGAAGCCCGCAGGCCTCCTCGAATCACGGTTCGAGCGTAACCGACAGCGCCGCGCGATTGAATCCCCTATCGCGCGGCGGACCGGCTTGCACAC